>Ga0210040_10001462_pt1 | contig 35580 bp, 28 predicted proteins | sample CryGeyCG12114_NA_FD_185462 | JGI IMG/M metagenome (GOLD analysis project Ga0210040, IMG submission 185462) | Groundwater microbial communities from aquifer - Crystal Geyser CG19_WC_8/21/14_NA (SPAdes) (version 2) | ecosystem: Environmental > Aquatic > Deep subsurface > Groundwater | place: USA...
AGTTATTATATATTGTGGAATTCCTACACATTTTGGACTTTGACTATTGCTTAACGCTGTTTAAAAAGCTCTACGATTTGGAACAGTCTCTTTTAGAAATTGAACAGATTTATGTGAGGTCCAACATCAAATTCAGACTTGCAGTGACGCAAATACAGCTAAAGGTCCATAATAACAATGAACAGAAGTCTGAAGAATTCTCTCATGTTCTCAAGATTTCAGATCAGGCCTTTATTTCCGCATTTAATGTGTAATATATAGACTAAAAGTTTTTAAAATCGAAGCGATGCACTTAATAATATTGTTGTTTCATTCGTACCAACGACTTTAGTTCCACTTCCACACCTGGGCAGACATACACTGCAAAATTGAAGGATGCTAAGGAAGCCAAAGAAGAGTATGAGAGAGCGAAGAGCAAAGGATTGAATACCGCTGGAATAATTGAAATTTCGTATGCAGTCTTCTTTTCCAATAATCATATTGAATAATGCATGTTAAAAATACCACTCCGATTCTATTATTATGGGTTTGTGATCATAATTATTCGACTTTACTTTTTTACCATTGCTAGACAACTGGAGGACACGGATGCTCACCAACTTTTTTTCAATTTAACTGTTGAAGCATCTCAAACAATATGGGTTACGATTGAATTTGTTGAGGAATTACTTAGAAATGAAGGGCTGTACCAGCATGTAGTTCACATAGCTCCCACATTTGATAGCGCAATACAAAAGCACAACGTAAAACTAAATATAAGAAAGTTTTAAAATATAAAAAAATTTTGAATTTTTTGCTGAACCAAGCTTTGTTTAGCCAATAGCAGTACTATCCTACCATTTTGAGATCTTTATACAAGAGACTGGAGAAATACAGTACGCAGACAACTCGTTGATTACCGATACAAGATTTGATCGCTCGCAAATTATAGCTGTTGACACGTTCAGCTCGGACAGAAAAAACGTGAATATGACTTGGTCGTATTCAAATAGCAGACCGTTTCCAATTCCAAACCTCTACGGGAAGTTTGTCATTAAATATGAGATAGAAGAAAAAAGGAATGAAATCTGGGTAGAAAAAAAGATGCTTTTACGGGCACTATATCTAAACTATAAAAACACTTATATATAATAAACTAAAATAAACTATAAAAATATTTCCATTTATTGTATACCCATAGCTGAGAAATGGTTACTTCATCTACAACATGATTCCTCCAGAGGACTTGCCCTCAATGAGGAGACACATAATATTTGTGATCGACACATCGGATTCAATGGTGACAATATTAATCAATACTGCTACTTATTCGTAATAACCTGCATATTGCTACTAATTTAACTTCTATTTTTGTGTCTAATTAGAATGGGGAAAAACTAAAACAAGTTCAGTTAGCTCTGAGACAAATCCTGGACGATTTTGAATCCGACGATTTTTTTAACTTGATCACATTTGGCAGCAAGGCCAAGGTATACAGTAATCCACTCCCATAGGTTTGACAAAGAGATAAATTTGAATTTTACCGCCATGCTATTTAGAACACTGGGAGTTTGGCATTTGCAAGCAAACAAATTAACAAATATAAAGCCTGACGAAGTGCTAATTGTTTTCCCAAGATCAGTAAAGCACTTTATTGTAAATGTTCTCTTATAGGTTTGGTCACATTATGAAGACGATAAAAAGCTAAAGAACTTAATTATTCCATTTCCAACTAAAGAAAAATACATTTCAAGAGCAAAAAATTTCATCGATGGATTGAAGACAAGTGGATCCACCAACATGTATGATGCTTTAACCACGGCATTAAAAGTGTGTCAAAGTGTTGCACCAAATACGCCAGATCGGATAAGAATTCACCCTTCGCTAAAAGATAAAAAAATTAAACAACAACTAACCGAAGACGTTCAATCATTGATAGTCTTCTTGTCGGATGGAGAGCCTACATCTGGTGAGATTGTGGACCGTTTTGAATTGTTGAAAAACATAACATACCTAAACAAGGATCCAGTTTGCCCCATATTTTCACTGGCATTCGGAAAACAAGCTGACTACACATTTCTTCAGAAAATATCCTATTACAATCGTGGGGTTTCGCGCAAGGTTTATGAATCTACTAATGCAGATGAAAATTTGTCGAAATTTATTCGCATCGTTGCTTCGCCAGTGATGAGTAATGTCAGCTTTCATTACGTAATAACCGGCATTAGTACAAGTGATGACAAAAATGAGAAAATATCGCTTCATGAAATTGATGAAATCAGTGGAGAATTAATGTACACAATTGGAGAGAATGAAAAAGTTACAATTGCTGTGGAAGCATGGGATGAGCTTTTTGGTTTAAAAAATATCACTTTGTGGACAAAAGTAGAAGGTAGAGCGATCGGTTCTGAAGAGACGATTCAGACCGAGAAAATTTCCTTTAGCATGGTTGATTGCAATTGCATAATTGAAGACGATTCACACTTTGAGAGATTGCGTGCTTACAAAAATATGCAAATGCTACTCATGAAGCGGTGCGAGGATATGGTTGGATTTGAAATTCCCGATGATACAGAAACACTTATTTGCAATGCGGAAAATAACCGAGAGAAGGCTATTAAACTGGCAAAAAAGGTTTGGTAGACACACGTAAATCTTGTCTGTCCATCAATCTCAAAAGGTGTAATCTGATACCGTTTAAACTGTTCTATTTAATGTTCTTTCTATCACTGTTTTAGTACAATTTTGTCACTCCGTTCACATCTTTGGTACTAACGATTCCAGCCACAACACTTTCCCCTGCCCCCACTATAAAATCGTATACGGGGATAAAAAACTATGAAAACAAAGGATATATTATGGCACCTGAATCTTCTTATACCCCTTCGACGGAATTATCTCAAAAAATTCGAAGAAAAAGGACGTCTCAACTTAAAAATCCACGTACGGTATCTTGCAACCACCAATTTAATCAGCACTATTGAACGCATTGCTATATCTGTTGAAATAAATGTATGTTAGGATATGGAAAAAACTCAACCAGTCGTGCTGTGACGGCGCCAAGTGAGACGAAAAATGGTGCTGTCAAAGTAAGTCTATAGTAGTCAGTTTAATCAACAGGTATTTGATTGGCTTCCTTAATGTGAAACAGTATATGGGTTTGAATTATTGTTTGCAGAAATTCACAAATGATACCCCAATTTTGAATGTGATCAGCAATGCTTCTGAACCGCGCGGGGGTAAATCCATTATGGTGAAACTTTATTCTTACATGAAAAATCTTGCCGGCTATTTAAGACATACGTTTAGTCAAGAACTTTTATCTTAAAATATTTGCAAAGAATATTAATCACTATAAATCTTACCTACTTTTATTTTATACTTTATCTCTGTTTATCGAATGAAGCCGTTCAAGAGCGTCAAAGAACGGATTGGAAATAGTTTAATAAAGACAGATGAATTTTAATCCCCTGACATGCATTTTTATGAATTGAATAATTTAGCAATTCACTGCCTCACTAAACTGCTTTAAACACACAGACCGGTCCCACGCCCTACATAGACACATATCGTACTCAAAATAACACTATCATTTTGCAAGTAAGTCAGTTTGCCTATAAATTAAACCAGCGGACAGGAAAACTAACCACATGTCTTTAATCGATACAAATGATTGATGACTTTGCTAATGTCAAGACTTTACATGACCTGGACCTGGCCCTCAGTCAAACAAGTGAGTATGAAAAGCAAATAAACACTAAAATTGCAGATATCCAAGAGTAAATGAAATGTTTAGAAACACCAATTTTTTGCAACATAGAAAACTCAGTCAGTCAGCTATGTAAATAATTTTTTATCTTTTGCTCACTGAAAGACGGTTCACCGTAAACCCAAAATTATTACGGCTCAAAAAGTTTGAAACTCGACAGAACTAAAGCAAACCTTATTTTGGCATGAGTAGATTGAGCGATACTTTCTAGCTCTGGCTCTTTTAAATTGCTCTGGTCCTGACTCCCAATAAATCAAACCCACATTTTTGTGAAAGGATAAATATTTGCCTTGTATTTCCAAGAAGTGGAAAAAAATCCTTCACACATTATGCAGTATGAAATGCATTTCGCTAATATTTAAAGATTTAAGAAGAAACTAGCAGGCAGTCTGAAATTTATAAACTGAAAAATATTTCAGTGCAGAACTTATAATACTGCGTTCTAGCAAAACAAACAAACAGAAAACATTTTTAGTCTATTTGTGATTAACTGTGATTTCGAAAAGGTCAGTATTTGGCTTTTTCTCCTCAGTGTTGCACAAACATTCTTAACCGCAACCATATTGGAAATTTTTGCGTGCACATATAATCCCTATGAGTTTACTAAATTGATTGCCATTTTCGCCTGTGATTGATTAAGATTTACTAAAGCTGAAGCTTAAACTACGAGCACTATTAAATGAATTCTACTACAGTTAAATTCTGCCGCTAGTTCCGAAAATAACAATATAGGAGCTGAGTGAATTGAGCGTGCGCTCATAGGAGAGATACACAATGTACCAGTTACTAATCTATTTAGTTTTGTTGTACGCCTGTACAAATTGTGCGAGCCACACAATGGAGCCAAAAAATGTAAGCAAAAAATACGAACAACTTATTTATTGTTTATATTGTATTGTTATTACTTACTTATTTATATTCATCCTGATATTAAATACCGATAATAATACTTCTCTAAGGAATATGTAAGAATTATATTATATACATATATACACTGGAATCTGTAAATCTCATTGGATCTATATATTTTGTCTTTGAAGGTCTGCGGTGTTGAAAGTAGATTAAAAGGAGTTGTCATCCAAAAATACTTAATTGACGGACAAATTAGTTTCAGATACGCAAAAACCACTCTGAAAATTGTAGCTTGCAATGCAAACTCCGTTGCAACGGAAGTTCTATTCAATTTGGTTTTATCCAAGGACGCTTTGATATCAAGTTTGACACTGTAAGTTTGTTTTTGAATATTTAGATAGCCGCTATTTTAGATTAGGTATAGCTCATTTTTTGTGTTTACTTTCAATAGAGAGGTGGACAATAAAACGTATGCTTCAGAAGTTGACGAAAAAAACAGGGCAAGCGAGAGCTTCCAAAAATTTGTGGAAAAAGTTCATTCTGGTGCGATCGTTGTAATGGGGAGGGAAAAACCGAGTGAAAAACCTGCAACATTGAAACTCACAATTGCTGCTGCGTCGACAATTTCGGTCGTCCTTGTTTACGAGGAGAGACTGCTGCAAAAAACTCATGGAATCGACTATGAAATCCATGCGATCCTCCAGGTTAGTATTTTAACTCTGAATTAAAACGTATAATTTAAATCAAATAATAGAAGAGTAAAATGCTCAATCCCATGCTTATCTTCTCTGAATTTTAATGTATTTTTCGTTTAGAGAAATATTGGCCTCGTGAAAGACTATCAAATCCGGATTGCGGTAACAGATCCTTTGAATATCACAACTCTCTTGTGCGGTTACATTAGAGAAAATGGGCACTCAACGATTTTTGACACCTCTTACAGCTGTAAAATAAAATTGAACACCTCAAGCCCTAAAACAGCACTTGTCAAATTCAAACCGAATGGAACAGAAATAAGCAAACTTACAGAAATCAATTCAGTCGGAAAATTTAGTGTGGGTTATAAGACTATTGGCAGCAACACAGACATACTTGTAGGTTGATTTACTGGAATTCATATCTGTTCGTTTGGTTGTGATTATAAGAACTAGGGAATACGCTGTAGTTAATATGGAAAATCCTGAAATGTAATTCATGAATGAAGTAATAACTGATTGTTAATTCACAAATTATCTAATCTAACTTAGGTGAGAGGGGGATATTTCATCCAATATTTCGAACCGAAGGAATTCCCAGAATGTCGACACACTATATTTGTTGTGGATGTGTCTGATAGCACTTTGAATTATTTAGATAAAACGAAAAAAGCTCTGGATATGTTGATATCTGATTTACCAGAGTCTCATATGTTCACAATCATAAAATTCTCTTCAAGTTATACGGTAGGAGCAGTTTTTTTTATAGAAAATACTTAAAAACGGAATTTAAAATAAAATACATAGCATTCTAGCAGGTTTGGGATGGTAATATGCACCGCAATGAGACATTGGTAGCCAGCCTTGCTTCAATAGAAATGAAAAAAGAAGCAAGAAGTTACATAAGGAGTTTGAATGCTAAAGGATCTACAAATATATACTCGGCACTGTCGAAGGCTTTTGCGTGGGCAGATGAAGCTAAAAACGAAAAAATAGATTCTACAGTACTGGTATTTCTAAGTGATGGGAAAGAAGCCACATCTGGCGAAACTGTGAAACTTGAAGAAATTATTGATCGGTTAGAGAAAAATTACACAGTGCCAGTTCTTTCTCTTGTTATGGACCCACACTCAAATATGGCGTTTGTGAACAAGTTAGCTCGTAGTACTCAAGGGATCGCAAGAAGACTGTTTTCTGGAGAATACAATGAATCAGCTTTTGAAAAACAAGTAAAAAATTTTGCAACAGCTATAAAATGGATGGCATCAAAGGAATGGAAGGATAGTCCCAAAGAGTACTTTGCTGGTGATAAAGCAGATGCAAACGAATTCATTCGTGATGGCGTTGCTCGTGCAGCAATTTGGAAGGGCAAGGAGGGCACGATAATTAGGCCTGTCTATGCATATGATTCCTATGAATATGATAAAAATGAAGAATTGATTCTGTCCAGATATTTTGAATACATAGAAGTGAAAAATCTAATTATGGAACAGGAAAACAAAGCAGTAATGAAGAAAATCATTGAAATTTCTAAACAGGTAGCTCACGTCTCTGGTCGTGTTTACTAGTTTCAAGCAAAAACTTACTCCTTTCTACAAATCTTTACATTTGGTATTAGAACAAGTTCGTGACGAAGTATACTTCACTCTATACAAGCCTAGAGCCACCCAAGAGAAAAAGAAGAGATGCTTTCAGCTCCAATGAACATTCTTGTGAAATATTGACTAGATTGCCCTCCATAAACTGGCTTCCAAGTTCAATGAAATTGGTTTTGAGGAGCAATTTTAATGAAACGGTTCATTTTAACATACAGGATAGACAGGAAAATCGCAACAGCACAGTAAAAATGAAATATACGTTTACTTAATCCATAGACTCTTATGTTCCTGGCAAATGCTGATGATGTAATTAACAATTATAATTAATTTCAGATTGAATTGAAGTTTCCTAAATGCAAAATTTGGAAACACAAAAACCGTGTAGCTGGGAAGTTTGACTTAGGAACTTGTGTCCATCTACTAGATTGCGCTGAAGGGCTATATGAGACACCTTTAAAAGAGTTTCTCAGGACACGTTTCTGTCCATTAAGGTAAAAAAGACAAGTCTTATTATCTTCATAATCTTCCAATGCATTTTATCAACTTGTAGTTTTGATGTACAGAACTACAAGAGGAGAAAACTACGTCGGAGTTTGTTGTCCGATTCAGCAATAATAACTGGTCAATATTTATGAATTATTGGATTATGATTCTTTTCAAATATGTAGTTTCTAACCTGTAGTTGTTGAGTTGAGCCAGCTGCATATTTTATCAAAATAATGCACGTCACAGAAAAAAACTGTAGATTAATCAATGATAATTTACGACCCTATCTAGTCATCCATCATAATGTAATCCTTTTCTTCAAACTTTATTGACTCACTGAAAATCATTTTGCACATTTAAACTGAATAAATATTTTGAACGCTGATCTTTCTAAACTTTTTATTCCTTACACTTCTAACATGCATAATCATAATTGCGAAAAATGATGATGCAAAATAGGACACTATTGTAGCGCTTACACGCCATTTAAGAGCACAGCAACGGCCTAAGTATTGTGTAGTTCTTTTTATTAGTATTTTATTTGTAAAACTTTTGTCCATATTTAATCGATCGGTCGAACCGAAGTTACCGAAGACTAAATATCGATTCTAAAATTTAATTGGATTTAGCTTCGCTGTACGGCAATTGGTTTGTAAACTCTTCTTCACTCGTAAGTTTCCAGAATCCATCTTTCAGAGACGTCATTTTTGTTACAATTTAGGGTTCCAAGCGGGGATGGTTCTCTAAATAGGGAAAAAGTTATGTAAAGCCACTTGAACATTTCGATAAAAGTTCAAAATATGTAACAACAATTTGTTGTTAATATATTAAACTCTAACCGTCGACTAAATTGTCCAAAAAATGTTTCGATTCTTCTTCTCAATTCTTGGATAACGTTTAGTCGCTTATGGCTATGTGTAAAAATACTCACTTCATTTAAAGTGATTTGGAACACAAAGATTAATATAACTGATAGTTTTTTATGTCTTACTCGAAATTTCTGACACACTGTTGATTTCCCCAATTCCGGAGCAGAATTTTCCCATCCCCAATTTCTTCTGCCACCCAGTGTTGACTGGCATCTCTAGTGTACACCTTTGGACACATCGTAAAGTAGAATGTTAGTTATATGTTACATCAAGGTACATAGAATAGTATTTGTGGAATACAAATTAAAGTTTAGGAAATATACAGGTCAAGAAACAACATGTGACAGTATGCCTACTCAAAATTCAATTTTTTAACTGTCTGAAACTAGTGGGGTAAAGTGATACTTGTCGAACAAAGATTTAAGTCAAGTATTATACATTTAGTTCTATGAATTTAAGCTGTTCTTTGCGTACCGTAAATCCGGTATTTTAATAAACCCTGAAAGAGTAAAACAGGCTGGAGTTTTAATAATTTTTGTAGTTCATCTAAAATAAATCATGATATTTTTTTCGAAGTTATTACTGGCTAAAAAACCTTCTGACCAGGCGCTTGATCGTTTCAACCACCAATGAGGCCAACATCTTTCATAACATTGTGGAGTAAGTGAAGTTATATTTTGGATGGAGTTAAAATTTAGGCTGGAGCTGTATTATTATTTAGGTTAGAGTTTTGACACCGTATTCACGGTAGTTTAACTACTCACAGTCTGTCAGACTCAAAATTTTTCAGTTGTCCACCAATAAAGGGAAAGTTTTTGACTATATCATTATCATATTGACATTATGAATTCTAATTAGATAACTAATTGGGATGTATAAATATTTGTCAAGTTTCAACTGATAGAGTTAGTCTAAAAGCTAATAAATGCACACATGAATATGGAAACCTACTTCTTGGGTCAAATTCACAACTTTGGGATCCAAAGTGAGCACAACAGTGGTCTCCGGAAGAGTTTCCACTTTCCAATTGAATTCTCCAGAAGAAACTTTCTCCTTCCAATCCCATCTTTGTTTTTTAGGGATCAGTACAAACGTTTCACTTGACTGAGAATTTTTGACCGCCCGTTCTTGTCGAATTTTTGGCCTCAGTGCCAACCAAATTTGAGCGTCGGAACCGACCCAAGCAGATGTGACAATTGGGGCATTTTTTATGAAACCTTTGCCAGATACTGTCATCAGCTATAGTCAGTAAAAAAAACCACAAGTTAAATTTGAAATCATATTCAAAATTTTTATTTCAAGTCTAAAAAACCTTGTTTGTAGCCGCACTAGTAATAGTATAAAATTTCCCATCCTTTAGCGTCACTGTGGAACAATATATGCTTTGAACAAAGCAAAGAGTTACAAGTATTGCACAATTACAAAGGGCCAATGTATCCCATTTTGGTTTGCCCATATTGTCGTTATTTGTGATTCAAAATTTTAACTAAACAATAAGTATCAATCCAAACTGTCTAGAATTCGACTGAAAGACAAACTGAAGCAATACACTGGGTGCCCTCAATTGATGACAAGACAAACTATTCTTAGTTTCTTAGGTTGACAAATTTTAAACTGACATGTTTGTTTGATAATGTATTTTTGCCACGACCCAAATTGTGATAATTGATTTACTATTTGGTTGGTAAACGTTGGCACACATGAAGCGTACTTGTGAGAGTCTACAATAAGAAGTTATAGTTACAAGTGAAGCATAAACATTGGTTATGGGAAAATTAGGAAAATCCTATCCCATGGTTGAGTTATTCATGCAAAGTAATTTCAGTTGCAAGTGTATACTATATATGAGAAAACATATTAAGGTAAAAAGAATATGAGGAAATAAATACGATTTATGATATAGTTGGTGCTCAGGTAGGGCCGTAGTTGAAGTTTTAAGCTCTTGTTTAATTTTTAGACAAGGAAGCTTAAATGCATGTCAACTTTAGATACGTTTTTTGAAATACGCTTAAATTTTACTGAATATGAAAAACGATATACGAAATTATTAAGTAGCAAAAGCAAAAATCGCGGTTGTGGTTAAGAAATCTCTCGAATTCAACATTTACACAAGTCTTTTTTCAAAGACCATTTACGCTCCTACTTTTTTAGGTGAAAAAGCAAGTCAATAGTTGATGTAATGCATGATTTGCATAAAAATCAAGTGGTTTATCATTTTATAACGCCCTGTTCACATTACTGGGCGGATGGGAAAAATATGAGGTGCGTATATATGACGAGACTCCTGTAGAGTGCATGATAACCTGATTACACTTCATGGACTGTTTAGGGAGCAAGCCGAGGAACAAGTTCAAAGCTACATCATTTACTATCCTACTGAAGGAAATGAAACATTGGAAGCAATGAAGGGTATGCAAATAGGATTCTATATTTACATTGGTACACTTGTTTGCTAAACCTTTATTGACCGTATCAGTTACCACTGTCTCAGGTCCTCAGGTGCACAAAAATACATGTCTTGCCTTCATAATCAGCCAATACTGTTCTCAAAGACGTGGTAAAATGCGAGCGAACAATTTTTGGCAAACTAACAATTCATTATTTACGTGATTTAACAGCATGAAACAAGGATGGAATAAACAAACAAATCATTAAACTTTAAAAAGTCAGTAAGAATCAGTAGCGGTGATTGAGACAAAATTACGAGTTTTATTTTATTTATAACAATGGAGAAACAGGCAAACGCAAATTGATAGGAAATAAAATAATAAAGGAATTTGACAGGAATCACACATCCCATTCATTCAGTCATAATTCACTCAATCTTTAAAAAATACAACTAAGTAGAAACATACTGCATGACGTAGAATAGAATCTTAAATACGATGACATCATTTCACTCTCCAATAGTTACATTCTAATTCACAGGAAAATGGTACATAGAACATGATGTAGTTTAACACATTGAAGTAAATATAGCAGTTTACATTTTTCGACATTCCATCGATTTTCTTTACCTGAATTACCATCTAGCATAAATAAGAAATAAAAGTATTGGAATCGTTTGAAAAATACACCCGAGCTAAAAGAAAGCAAACAAAGAATACAAGTGAGCTAAACTAAATATGATAACCAACTCAATAATCCTTCATTTTTATATTGATATAATATTTCCAGATAATTATCATTAGATATTGTTTGATGCACTATGCAAGCACATTAAAGTTAACTAACAAAACACTTTTCTTTACAAACAAACAAATTTATCGCAAAAATTTATTGTAGTTAGGTACAACAAATTATTTTGAATAATAATAGATCTATACAATTTTTCATTACATGTCTTAACTATTGTATGCTACTTTTTCCTTCACTGCATACTACATACTTAAAACCTAACCTTCAAGTAACCGTTATAAAAAAGTCGCTGAACCAATCATACAATGAATTGGATCTCATCCATCCATTCCATAGCAGCTACTTGTCTCCGTTGATATATCACTAATGCAATATACTACATATACAATAGTAAGAAGCAATAAAAATAAACATTTTTCTGTCTAAAAGCTTGAGATGAAAAGTTCGAAGTTCGACAACAAAATTACGTGCTAAAGGATTTTAATATTTGGCTTAAATTATGGTCAGAATTAGGGTCGAATGCAGTAGCTTGTAAATTACTGGGATCATGAAATATGAATTCACCATCAGATGAAGGGAAAGACATCTGAGCCATCGTGTCGTCATCAATTTCAATAATTTCTATTGACTGATCTTTGTCACTATGTTTTACCACTTCCAACACTTTCACTTCGTTCGGATCAACTTCCCCCAGTAGTTCGTACTCTTCTCCCTCAGTTAAGGCAAAGTCTGGGGCTTTTGGAACGACAAGATTTCCATGTGCGCTATTAACTTGAACAAGCTCATCATATCCACGGTTCTTAGATCCTCTATCCTGCAAGAAAAAAATACATTCGTTGTGTCAGTTCTTTTCTTTCTATTCCTGTTGTGTTTTTCACATCTAGAATATCAAATAATAGAATAATATACAAACATAAAGAAATTAAATACCTCCTGCTTGAAAGTTGTTTTAAGTCCCAGTCTTGACACAATGTCTTGAAAACTTGATGATACACTATAATCATCATCCTTTTCTTTCTTAATATTCATTTCGTCATACTCTTCAAATTCGTCATCCATGAACTTCTTATATCGTCGAGATTTTGCTTTTCCCAAACTTTCTTCTAACATCTCGGTTAGCAAGGAATACAACTCCCTCCCAAACCTTGACTCTTCGTCAACCAAAATAGCTCTGTAGGGAACACCAACCAATTACAATATTAGCACAATCAGCAAATCAAGTCCAAGACTACATAAACATTCAAAATGCATATAAAAATTCCAATACCTTTTTGGTTTAGCTTCAGCTTGAGCTTTGGCAATGTCGTCTCGCCTGTTTAACTCAGAGGATACTTTCAGGCAAGGATCACACACATTACCATTTTTAAAACCTTCACTTTCACTAACGACTGGACAGTCTTCGGAAAAGAAGTGTCCTGCACGTAATGTAGCATTTGGAAAATAGAATAAATCATCCTTTGTGAAGCCAGCAATGCCATTACAGATTTTACGAGCAGCAATGTTAGATATCAGGGAAGCAACATCTTCAATCTCATTTTCCGATTTAACTTCAAATCTTTCTGTTAGGTCAACACCATCAATAAAAACTTTCACAGCTCCATCTTCAAATATCTGTAAAAAAATCCGAATTACAGTTTATTGCTCCTCTGCTTTTATAGTATAGTCATACTTTTATACTTTGGATATAATCGAGTTTTCATTAATCAAAACTACAACTATAATGTTGATGATTTGAGTTGTGAACAATTTCAATAAAATATAATACAAATAAAATTGTGTTCAATAAAATCACTGATACAATGGTGTTTGTGATAAGTGCCGACAAAAGATATTAAGATATTACCTCTACAGCTCGTTTGACACGAACGTCGCCCATATCTGTCACATCCATTTCCGAAGCAACCGCAACCTTCGTGTTGGAGACTGGATTCCATAAAACTCCACCCAATCCCCAGCTTTCCATGAGTGGCAGATTTTTCTTCAGTTGAGCATGGAACCTTTCAAATTCTCTACCATCTGATTTTGGATCGCTTGAGCTTGGTTCATTCTCCTCATCACTTTCGTCCTCATCTTCCATAAACTTTCCTTTATTTTTCATAGCTGGCGTTTCTGAAAACAGAAAATACGCTGTTTTATCCATTGTTTCATTTTTTAACACTAATTGAAAATCTGTATGTTAGTAGCAAGGCAATACATTGTCCACTTACCAATTTTTATTGATTTCTCCGTAAATTTTCCTTTGGATGGGCTCTTGCGACCAGTCTCAGTTTGCAAACTTGCTTTAATAATTTTCCGTCCCTTAAGAGGAGATGTGTCCTTCATTTTACTCGAACGAGGTTTCTCATCAGCTTTGGGACTGCTGTCCGTTACTGTCACTGAAACCAAAGTTGCCGTTTTTGAGAACGGAGATTTTGCTTGCTTTTTAATTTCAGTGTTGACGGGAATGGATTCAATCTTTTTATTCTTGACTGCAGCACTAAAAGCTGTAGTAGCTGCTTGAACTGATTTAGAGGTATCAAGTTTTGTACTATCGGTTTTCGCATCAGCTTTTGCATTTTGGATGTTGGTGACTGAAGTTTCTTGAACCTTAGATTTGGAGTCTGTAGTTGTAGCAGACCTACCGTAAACTCTTGTGGCAGCTGGTACTTTGGCAGCCACAGCTGGTTTGGATTGAACTTCTTCTGATAGTTTCATTTTCTTTGCAGGCTGTGATTCAGCAGGTTCACCAGCTTAATGAGGAATAATAAACAGATCTCATTATAACTAACTAGCCGTTTCTAGTTTCCTCATCGCACGAGGAAACAAACAGACATAACATTACAATTACTCCAGTTTAAGTAAGCCATTATTTAATTTGATTTGAGCTCTTTATTTCCATGTTATAACTGGTTCAGTAAAATTTACTGTTCTCCCTTCACACCAGTCGCACCGGATGCATAAATAACTTAACTACTCAATACAAATCAATGAGTCAGGAAAATTATAGCATTGTAATATTCGGTACACACAGCCGTATATCCTATCCGTATCCTACTCTTTCGTAGAAATGAAATAAGTTGGAATTGAAATCCTGGTTGAAATTGAATTCAATTGAAACACAAATTGTACAAAAATTAATAAAGTAAATTACAATACGGGAAAAGAAAACTTTTCGCAACTGACCTTGTTTTCCGGCTTTCTTCTCGGCAGCGTTCGTGATGACGACTACTTTTCTCATTGAATTTGCAACTACAGCAGCTGCCTTCTGCTTCATTTGATCCATCACCTTCGTAACGGACTGCGGTTCAGCTTTCACTACGACAGCCTTTATCTTGGGTGCAGGGGAAGATTGTTTTGATTTGACCACTCCAATTACTTTATCGACCTCTAAAGCTTTTGGTTTGGATACTTCCTCATTGCCTTTCTCAGAAACTTTAGGATCCGCAGGCTCGTCAACATTCTGTCTTCTACGACCCCTGCGTACCACAGTTTCCTCTTTCGGAATGTCGGTGGTATCATTTTTTGACTTTGCCAAATGCTTCTCAAGGTTTTCAGCTGATTTCTCGGATTCAACATCCATGTCAGTATCTTCAGTGCTAGCTTTTTCCTTGTCAACCTTTCTTGCACTTTTTGCTTTTGAAGGTGTAAGCTCATCGGCTTTGGTGCTAACAGATCTCTTTCTATTGCGTGAAAAAATTGAAGCAATTGACTCTTCTGTTTCTTCACTTACTTCCTTAGTTACAACACGCTTTGGCCGACCTCTGTTACCCCGACGGGGAGTAGGGGCAACGTCTTCCTCCTCACTCTCCACAGTTTCTTTAGATGGTTTGCTTGACTCAGCTACTGCAGCTGGTCCAGGTTCTGAGGATTCTTTCTCTTCAGATTGCTTCACAGCAGACCTTCTACTTCGTGATCCAGCAGCAGGTACCTTTCTTTTATCCTCCACTTCTTTTGGAGTTTCTGCTGGGTCTTCTTCGGCATTATCACTCGTTGTTGCACTGATAGAGCTTTTCCTAGGTCTACCTCGTTGTCTCGGGGTGGCTTTTGGCTCATCCTGAGTAGATTTTGCCGGGCTTTCGCTAGTCTGACTTTCAGAAGCTTCAACCTTCACAAACGGCATAGGTATAGCTTTGTCATTTAAAGCGTTTCGATATTCGGAATTGACAAATGCTGTCTTAGGAAAGTGTGCAGCACAAACTCTTTTGTGCCGTAGTTGGCGATCACCCAAACTGGATAAAGTCGGATCGCCACAGTTTTTAATCCATTTGGTGCGCCTGTAAGAACAATTCAGTGCGCTCATTACCTGTACTCACAACCCTACAGGTATAAAAACGACTCCAATTAGGATGATTTCAAAAGTAGATAAAGTTACCTTGCAATATCGTCAGGGAATTTGAAATATGCTACATCCTTGTGCTTAGCATACGTATTGGAGCAACCAACATAGCTGCAACATCCCACTGACAGACTCATGTTTCTATATTTGCCAAAAAAAGTAATAAAAACAAAATCATTTAATTAACTTGCAACATCTTTGGCCGTCGCGATGAAGTGAAAATGCCAACTTTTTAAAACTATTATTATGACTATTTTTTATACATTTATTTCAGTATTTGACTTGACAGTTGTACTATCATCAACAATCACTGCTCACCGATTTTAACTCACCGCTGTTTTAGACTTGAAGCCCCAAAATTTGGATTCTTGTCGACCTGTAGATATTCGATAAGCCTACAACAACTTGAAAATAACACTCAGCTTCATCATTATATTAATTTAAAATTTTTGAACAATACACAAACTCACAATTTCACAGAAAGAAAATACTCAAATTTCCGACGAGAACGAAACCAAATTATCGACAGAGTTCCAGAGCCAGATAAAATTTTGCAATACAAATGGCGCCCCCGGCTTTCGTTCACAAACTCATCAACTGCACCCAGTGAGTGGTTCAAAGTTTTCCAATGCTATCCTTATGGACCGCAAAATCAAGCTACCAAAAAAATTCTGTAGGCCTATTTTCAATGCCTACTAAAAAGGACGCTTAATTTCCAGTACTACTATAGACTACTACTACAATGCTACGTCGTTGATATATTGCTTGCTGCTAACTATTTATAAGGCAGATGGCATGGGTAGTACTTTTACCGAAACTCTGCTTTACAATTGAGTGTTACTACACAAGATGCTTTGTTATAGTAGCTAATGGCTTGCATTTCATGTTTGCTTGTCTTAAATGATATTTTTTGACAGCTTTTAATTTTTCAGAACCTAAGGGGGAAATTTTTTTATATTTTTTTTTGCTGTAAACATCATCTAAGATCAAGACTTTGCCTTGCAGGTACAGAGCTTTGTAATCGTATAACAATGTGAGATTATGGTAAAAGAATTATTGTAATGCATATTAATAAATCGAGATCTATACGGACTGGACTGGACTAAAAATGGTTCAGTGTTCAGTTAATCAGTTTTTTTGTCAACTCTTCGATTTTGGTATGCATATCGCATATGTACTTTAAATCATAGAAATAGATATACTATACAAATTTTAGCTTTAAATACTGTTTTAAACTGTTTCATATATTCCTTAACACAATGTGCACTAATAAATAAGAAGAACAATTGCATGTATATGGATTTGTACACTTTTTGCAGTTTCCATTGCGAGGGCAAAATAGTAAAAATTATTTTTTATAAATAAAGACGGTGAATATAAGATAGTAATATGTTACAGCCTCAAAGATGGCCTATTTTTATTTACAACAAAGTAGATCAAAGGCTTCAGAGAGACCAAAATTTTATTTAAAAAAGTTATGAGAAACAAAAGCAGAATCAGTCAATACAAAATGGCACTTAAATGTACTTAAAGCATTTTTGTTTGTCATGAGGAATCCTAGTCTTAAATAAAATGGAGTCCGCTCGGAACTGTGTATACTGAAGTGGTGTGTAGCCATAAACCTGCAAATATTTTAAATAAATAAAAGTGAATTCATTTAATTTTTCAAAATTGAAAAGGGAAACGTTCAAACGTTTAAACGTTGAAACGTAGATTTCCCAAATGTAAGAAAAAATACCTTGCTAAAAAAGTTTATACAGTGATGTCTCTCCTGAAAGTGAGAATCGTCTTCCGATAATGTAACAGGGCAACCCGGGCATCTGAACGTCCATCTAGATGTTACCTGACAAAAACAAAATAATTTTTTTTATTACTTAACTGACTATACTATAAATAATTAAAAGTTTTTAAAAACCGGCTCCCCGAAAATATTTTATTCCTACCTTCACAGGTGGTTTTTGTGTAACATGAGCTATCAAAAAGTTCATGGCAATATCTTCACAATTCATAAGCTCGTCCACTTTATCTCGAATTGCTTGTGACATTTCGTATGTGTACATATAAGAATATAGCTTGTGGTAAAAGGCGGCTCCTGCATGACCAAGAGAAAAACAAATATGTCGAGATATAGACATGCTCCAACTGCCCTGTTTAATTTTCTCACACTTGTACCTCTTATATCAAGATTATCCAAATATAGCTAAAACCATACCTGTGAGAACCATGGATAATTCACACGAATAGTTAGAATTATACAACCAATTCCCGTAATTCAAATCCCAGGCATGAAATCGTCCAGGAAATCCAACCACTCTGTCCCGATTTTCTCTCCAAACTCTGATAAAACATAAAATAGGAAATAACGTATGAACTTATCAAAACAAACTTAGCAACAGCAACATACCTGAACCCAAATACAATTTCATCATGCCGCAAATGCGCATCGTCGTCAATACTCAACACTGCTTCCGTTTCAATAGTATCATATGGCAAGAAACGATTGTTGAGACTGTTTTTACTAGCCTTAACAATCTAAAAACCATTGAAAACATTGAAAGAGTGTCTTATTAGTCTCATATATTTGGTAAATAATTATTTTTTCTATACTGAGTATACTTTACTGAATATTGCAAACTAACCTGGATAGGGACTCCAATATCTGGCCAGTTTAACGAAGGCGCTGGTGCGATTGGAGAGTTCCAAACAACAACAACTTTGTTTAGATATGGCAAGGCGTAGAGTCTTTGCAAGGAGTTCATTAAGACTTGCTCCCGTTCATATGTCAACATAACAACAGTGAACTGTTCTTTGGGTAAATTCCCTCCTAAAGATTCGCTAAATTCTTTACCAGAGCCACCTACTCCACCAGCTATAGGACGAAACCCAGTGGATGATCCAGTAAACTTTGCTTCTGAAGGCATTACTAGGTCCCATGGAGTATGTGGAAATAACCTAAATGGCTGGAAGTACACATTCCAGAGATCATAGCGTTGTAGGAATGTTGAGCTGAAGTTGCGAGCAAATGTAGTCGATGGATACGACGGTTCTAGAGGGCCCAGATTTTCATCCTCCTCTAGATCAAGCGGAAAGGATGTAATCTTGGAAGGCTAAACATAAATAATTAATAATTATTATAATTTTCCGTTTTGTTAATGTAATATTTATAGGCAAACTTATGGAAGAAAATAAAAATAAATTACCGTAAAAGAATCGTTGAACACACTTGGAGAAGAACAGTCCTTAAATGGAGCAGCAGGAACACCTATGCGTGTCCTCAAAGTCCCAAGCACTGATTCTACAACATTTTCTACAGTGCTAAAATATTTCAGATAAGCTAGTCTTCCATTTCTTCGTAGTCCAAATACATCAGAATCAGTAAATGCTTTAAGCAAATAGTGTAGTTCTGTAACTCGTTCCATAGGAAGTGTAACAATAATTTTAGACCAGTCAATAACTTCTTCTAGTGGAGCTGAAAATCTAGCACCAAGTACAACTGGTATAGCACCATACTTTAGAGTTTCATAAAGTCGTAGCTGCAAAACATCAGTGCTAAGAATGTTATAGTTTTCTGAAGGAAGTATGATTAAAGAAAATGTGGAGTCAAGGAGAAGTCTTGTTCTCAAAAGATCGTTTTCACATAGACTAGATAATTTTCTGTTCGCGTAACTTTTAAAGTTTCTTGCTGACTTAGAGTTGTGGTGAACGTCCAATATTTCATTGTCCACTTCTTCATCTTGTGACTTCTCCTTCCACTTTTTGTCTTCAGGGGAGTTGCATGAAAATTGAAATACAAATGAAACGGGATCTTGCTGCTGAGTTTTCAGCAACTCTGATTGAAGTGACGCTTCCGTTTCACCCCCTAGCAAAAAATATATCTTGTTTTAAAACTCTAAACAAAAGTTTAGAAAGAATTAGAATTTTTTTCTTTCGAAATCTGCGACAAAGTACAATTCAAATGGAAAATCAGCTACATTTACCTAAATAAGTTGCCAAATATTTTCTCTTAGCAGGAGATAGAGGGGGGAGATGAGACCAAACTTCTCCACTCGGAATACTTTTTGCCCAGCTGCTAACAACCAGATCAAATTTCGGACGAAAATACATTCGAAGTGCTGTTTGACTAACAAGCATTCCCCGCTGGAACTGGTCAGCAATTTGTGGTGTCATTAATAACTTTTGGTTGACTCCACAGTTTAGCCAAAGAAGATGATTTCTCCCATCACCGAACCAATGTGGTAGTGAATTAGTGAATTTTGTCAATGAATCCTTACTACAATCTATTATTAGAGCAACGAATACGCAAGCTCTCAAGTAGTTGGAGGTTCGTAGTTCACTTGATGCTAAAATGGAATGAAGCTGCTGAACACTAGCAAGCGATTCTGACTCCTCTTGGAATTGTTCATTCAGCTCATCAAGATTATCCATTGGGTATAGATAAAATTTAAAATGAGTAGCTATGGGGCACAGTGAGAAATCGAAGCACGAATCCATATCGCAATATGAAGGTTTCATTGCACTTGAGGAAGCACTGTAGAATGGGATTGACCGTAAAGGGCTTAATGGTTTTGGGCGACCAAGACGAGGAGTGTTCCTTTCCATGGCTTCTTTTTCAGCAACTCTCGCCTGAGAAATGTAAAAAAAAATATTTGAGTCACAGATGATTATAAGACTTCGTAAGTAAATGAGATCAATAATCATGCATGTATACAACTATACAAGTCAAGTTACCTGTTGAACTGATATCTGAAGTCGATCTAACTCATTTCGCCTACGACTAGCTTCATTTCTGGCGTCGTCCAATCGTCTGTTCAGAACACTCATGTCGTTTTGAAGCTTTTGTCGCTTTTCTTCGAGCTCTCTTAATTCTACTGAAACGGTGTACTTTATACGAAGCAGCTCCTCTATTCTGCGCTTTAGCTCCCTACCCTTCAATTTGTCCACATCCTCTAATTGAGAGATCCACTGATCACTTACTAGAGTAATATCTTCAACAGCCTTGTCATTAGAGTTAACCTTAAATGAAAAATTAACACATGGATAATAAATAATCAGAAACAACAACACAGCAAAGTAACGACAACGAGTGCATTAATTTTGCTTTACTTTTGTCAAATAATAGTGAGTGACCAAAGGGATCACTAGTAGCACGCAAGCTACCAGAAATACTATTTTCACAGTCCGCATATCAATTCTGGCGACCGATAATCCCGAACACACCTAAACAGTTTGTCCGTTTATCTAATTAATCCCTTGGTGCCTGGTAGGCATTGTCATATGATTTGTCATCTGTCCCCTCTTCTCATGATACGCTCCTATGGTTTGGTTGCATACTCAGTCAGTCAGACAGGTAGCAAGTTATCCACTTTACCACCTAATACGAAATGAATGGCTGATATTTACATCTGCATATAATTAAAAGTTAATCAAATAAGATTCGCTATGCTTCTTATCCGCTGAATGAACAAGGAAAACAAAAGGATTCATTGAACTTGCGGTAAGCTGTCACACAAATAATCCCTGATACTTACTTATTATCTTAATCCGGATATCCGGAAGTTATGCTACACGATTTGAAACGATCTCACCTCGAACGAATTTGGATTTTAAAGCGAGTCTTCAGATTTCTCGAATTAATATTTACCCCGAAATTCAAAATTATCTTCCCGCGTTTGAATAAACAAGAAAATATTATACAGATATTTTGAAAGCATAAAAATTAAATTCCGCGAAAGCAAATAAATTGTGGATCTAAAAAATATTAGATTTGGGACTTGGGACTTTAGAAAACAGGGAGCAAGCTGAAGTTCTTCTAAGATCTTCAAATAAACATGGCCATTAAATAGGCAAATATATAATAAATAAATAAATAAAACAAAAAAAATATTCGCTCATGAAGCTTTACAAGCGAACTTTAAGATTTTGGAAATAATGGAGTAAATTAGTAAATAATATAATAACAGACAAGAGAGCTGTTAGAAGTCCACCAAATTATTACAACCACCCTTTCTTCCACGAAAATGTTTGGTCCAGTAGCGGGTCGGTTTTTCGCGAGCTAGGGAAAGGCTTAAACTTATTCTGTGCGTAATTTTATGCAAAATTATTTTTTTCTGTGCCTACAATGACATTATGACATTAATTTTGTTCTTTTAATTAAAGTACATACAGGCCTTTACTTTACACCAACTCTACACCGTAATGGTTGGATCCAGGAATAGAGATCATGAACACCATGCTTCAGGGACTGAAATTACGCTGTCTCATTTGACGGTGCAAAACTATCTCAAAAGATGTATGCATGGTGCTATTGGGGGTGGTATGAATGTCATAATTCTCTACCCCATGTATAAAGTTACCTTTAGACAGGTATGTTTGCAGAATTCGAATATCACTTACACTTTAACACTTTTACAATCTATAGACACGATTTTTGCATACACAGAATCTAGAAGGTCGTTTTCTTTTTCAGATGTTGCATGACATGAAAATAAGTGATGCTATTGCTTCATTAATGAAGGAAACCAGCCCAAAGCAGTTATACAGAGGCGTTTTGCCACCATTATGTCAAAATGCGTGTAGATCTGCTCTCATGTTTGCCAATTATCGATTCATTTCTACTTATGCTACAAATAAGTATCCAAAACTTGGCCAAAATATTTCTAAATTTTTGGCTGCATCTTTGACTGGATTATCTGAAGCTACGCTGTTCACACCTTTTGAAAGATGTATAGATTTCAGCTTATTTACATTATATTATTTCTAGCAGTCATGTCTTATGGTTGATTTACGTGTATATTTTTTTTTCATGTTCGCAGTACAGACGCTGCTTATTGTAAGTGATTTTTGTCGACGAAATGCTTCTGTAGAAGAAGATCTAGATCTAGTTACAATGCATGATTAATTTTACAGGACCACAACTATAACGATAAGTTACGAAACACTGGTCATTCAGTAAAAGTTTTGTGGAAAAAATTTGGGATCCGAGAATACTATCGAGGGTTCACTCCCGTGGCGCTTAGAAATTGTGTGGGAACAATTTTTTACTTCAGATGTCTTGAATTTGTTGAGTCGTTCTACCCTAAAGTTGAAATTGATGGTGTTCACTCTTTCGTTCGAGATTTTATCACGTTAGCAAAAAAATTTACGTCTTGAAAATCTTGTTACTACAGATTAATAGATTGTTGAGAATTTCATGAATATTTTAAAATATAGAGGGGGACTAGTCGCAGCTACTGGATCTACTTTGACTTATCCACTCAACGTTGTCAAAATTAGAATGCAGTCTCAACTTGGGGGCAATTTTTCATCTCTTATATGTGTCATCAAAATAATTTACGAAGAGCGAGGGAGAAAAATCGCCCCTATATATCGGGGAGCTCAACTTAATATTATGAAATCATTTTTTGGATGGGGTATTCAGACAGCTTTCGTTAAATTATTCGGTCCTGTATCGTAGCACAAAATCAATAGCTTACAAAAGCTAAATGTTCGACTACTATTAAATTCTAGTCGCTTTGTTCAATGCAAAGTAAAGCCATTTGCCAGCAACCATATATTTTTATAATCGCTGCTGCGAGTACTAATTACTGTTGTTATCCACTGACTATGGTTTGGTGAAATTCATTACGAAAATTGTCCCTTGATTAATTAAGCCAAGCAATTAACTTTTAATTAAACGTGTTCAGGGCTGGCTTGTGATGTGACTTGTCAATTCTATCTTATACTCTTCGCGTTTCGCATATGACATGAAACATGTGTGTAGTGCGAGAAACACCAGACTTTAAAAACTGTCTCACAACTTTTAAGTGATTCAAAGTATATTTCATTGTTTAAAGGTTTACCACAGTTTATAATTCGACATAATTGATATTGATAATATGTTTTAAAATCAAGCGTATAAGCAATATGATGATACAGTAGTGAGAATAAAGAATATAAATGCATGGAGTCAACGTTCTCAGCTGTTCAATGCAGATTTCAAACTATCGTTAAAAATTGAGACGCGGAACTCGTTTATCGCTTTTTAGTTTGTAATACTAGAGTGAATTTAAATTACAAACAAACTTCTGAATCGAAACTAAACTAGGCTTTTGCAATATCAATACCCTTCTCCTGATATTAAAATGCCGACAGCTGAATAAGGACTATTTTTCGAAAGTTCTTATATTAAAACTTTAACTTACAACTTAATAACTTTAATTCATAAAAACGAAAGAAATTAACAAAAACTTTTTGGACTAGACATAAACCTCGCAATTTTTATACCAAAAATTCATTTGCCATCAGCACATCCTTTTTGCATGAGCTCCAAAAATACACGTCTATGTTGTGACTTATAGCAAAACGAAAAGTATATAATTCTAATGGTACGCGGCGTTACATCATCCATGTAGCTGCGGTAGCAGGGCCATCGCCATCCATTATCTGTAGTTAGCTTTTTTGATGAACAACAATATATTGGACACACACTGTTAATCTTTTTTAGGATTGAGATATTTGTTAGACAAAGACAAAATATTAATCCAAGATCCATTTGATAGAATGATAACAAAAATACAAGAACTCGCAGCTATACAAACTTTCACTTTTTCTAGCACCACTTTCAGTCCAAAATCCACCAAGAGAGATCCATGTCCATGTTCTCATTATGAGCTAATGAGCTTGCACATTAGAATAATCTAAAAACATTCAGTTGTAAAATAATAAAAAAGTCATTCAGGTTGGGGAGCCTGAATGCTGTTGTTGATTTAATCCCATGGCCAACATCAGATATGGATCATTATTGGATGGAGACAAAGATAATTCCGAATTCATGGAGGGCAGACTCATCAGTGATGCTTGCTGCGTTTGAGGGTCAAAACGCACTTCCATCATTTTACAAGCTCTAAGATCCTCAGATTTAAACTGATGATTCCTTTTGTCTCCACAGCGTTTACGGTATTCTATAATGCCATCAGGAATACGACCTTCATCTAGCTCCTTTGCCCACACCTTCAGATTTTCAAGCTCACGACGAAGAGTGAAAATTGATTTCTCTGTCTCTGATATTATCTCCTCAAGATACTGGTATCTGAGTTTTTTTCTTGCCCGACATTCTCTAGCACTTTGACGGCTCCTCTCTGTGTATAAAAAAACAACGATGAAAGAGCAAACCCAAATGAATAACCGCGACATCGTAAAGAGAGTGAAAAATATCTTACCAAGTTTAGCTTTGATGTCCACTTTGTCTGTATTTTTCTTCGAAAGGGATCTGCTACGTCCTCGTTTTGGGGGCTCAGCTTTCTAAATAGTACATAAACAAAACTAATCAAAACCCTGACACTGAGAACAAGTTTCATTAATTGGTGGTGTAAGACAACTTTGTTTACCTCATCAAAATCAAATTTTTCCTCTTTTGGGAAATTCAACGAAGGAACCGATGCCTCACTCGTGTCCATACTCATTGGTATTGTTTTTTTATGAAGTGAAAATTTTTGTAAGCTGCAAAATCATGACAATGACATATTTAATCTACGATTACGAAATTCCAATAACCAATAAGAATATTTTCAAAAATTAAATAATTTACCAAACAGTAATTTCAGGTTATTTTTCTTTCCACTACTCTCCACTCCAAGCACACCAATGCAAAATATTTATACTTTGACAAATATATTTCACAAACTACTCAACAAAACACTTGGATTAATTTAAAATTTTATTTCCATCAAACCAGTCCATAACCACAGTCCACTACTACAATACAATGTGTTTTGTTTATTGACCTTGAAACGAAGTCATGTGATGGTGCTATCGTTTAGATAGTTTAGAATCATAACAAAAACATACTGTTCCAAAAATTAGCACACGCAGGAAGGGATTCACAATTGCGAGCGCATACTATATAAGCGCACTCGTGCAGCAAATAAACGTGGATTCGTGGATTCCCATATAAAAAGAACTGTTTTTTTGCAAGCGTATAAATTTAGGAAATCCTACAATGGACTACACTACAATGGGTAGGATAGGGATTTAGAAATGAATGAATGATACCAAGGGATATGATATTTGTAAGTTCGCACGGTGTTCGAATGAGGCATCAAGTGTGTTGCAAATGTCCAATGACTTTGTTGAACGTGTGATGACGTTTAAATTGTTTAATAATGACGGAATATTTGAAAATCTAAGGAAGGAGTAAGAAGTTTTGACAATTTAAAATAAATAGCTGTCCATTTTTTGTAGCTGAGGAATTTTGTTGTGCTAGGTCGGTGTTTGCATTATTACATTTAAGGAATATTATTTGCGGAACCCGAGAAATTACTGGAGTTCCGGGGGCTCAAAACATTATCAAACTCCAGTAGTGTGTTTGAGTGGCCGGTTTGGTTTCTTCGACAGTTTTGTCCAAGTCGTCAATCTAATCTATTGATCTCGGTGAGGATTTTAGATGTGTTGTACTGTATAATGAAAGGTCATTGTTTATACATTGGTTTCCAGGAAGCGTAGTGCCCTCTCATCTTAGCATACCAAGAGATTAGAATAGTAATATTAAAAATTTTTATTTTCACTTTTATCTAGGTAGCCGTATTAACTAACTAACCATGCGACTTTCAAGGGGAACTGTTCAGTTAGGATGGCTATTTGCCGTCATGTGCACTATATTTATGTTGCACACTGCGGAATGCAAGAAAATGAAAGAAGTAACTTGTGGCAGTCTTTTAAAGCTTTTGAACAACGCATTTAAAGTTCGCTTACACTCGCATGACATAAAATACGGCTCGGGGTCTGGACAACAATCTGTCACTGGAACTGATATTAAAGAAGATGTCAACTCATACTGGGTGGTAAAAGGAACTAGCAAGCTTCCATGCAAGAGAGGGTAAATCAAAAGTCTATACTATTAACTGACTGACGACTGAGATTGAGAATAAAACTTGATTGCACACACACGTTACCCGTTACTTACTATTTTTGTGTGACATGCCCAATTTACAACCATTTAATCATTTTTTGGGTTTGCTTTGTGCAGCGAGCCTGTAAATTGCGGATCGAAACTGAGATTGGAACATTCCCAAACTGGAAAAAATTTGCATTCGCATTTATTTTCAAGCCCACTCTCAGGTAATTTCCTTATGGACCTTGAGTGAGTAGAGTTGCAGACATTGTATTATGTTTGATTAATTGGTAGATCCAGACCATACAAACAGACAATATCTAATCTATCTAATATAACAGATCAGATTAATTGGAATTTGTAAACAAAATATTTAAAATTGTTTTAGGTCATCAAGAAATATCTGCATTTGGTGAGGGGGGTAAGTTTTTTTAATGCCGCAATTTACCCTTCTGATGTATGATTTTGCTAATTTAAAAAAATATTTCTAGGCGAAGGAGATAGTGGAGACGTATGGGAACTAATATGCAAAGGCAAAAACTGGTTGCGAGATGAGCCAATTCAATTCAGGCATGCTGACACCGATGCTTATTTGTCATCTAGTGGAAACACATACGGAAGACCCATTAGCGGGCAAATGGAGATAGTAGGATTAACTCATTCTGATAGTTCTAGTTACTGGAGCACAATGGAAGGTATATTTGTGCATCCTAATGAATTTAATAATATCAAAGCCAGTCATGAACATAACGAGTTATAATAATAAATTTAATTAAAATCTTGTAGTTTTAAATGTTTTCTGGTCATGCACATGCCCAAAAATTGTCTACTTCTTTTATACATAATATGTATTCATGAACGATTCCTCAAGTCAATGTGATGTATGATGAAGTGTCAGTTAGTGCTTAAATTAAAGGCGTTGTATGTTGCTAGATTAACTATAGATTAGTATTGTTTTGTGGCTTTATTATTTGAAGTGGATGAAAGATTGAATAAATACGTTAAACAATAAACAAACATATTCGGATTTATTATTTAGTGTGGGTTCAAACTGTGATTCACGATATTCGTAGAAAACTTCAAATCAAATGTTTACCGTTGTATGACACTGCTCACTTTCACTATGCTGAGGGCGCCGAAGAATAAACTCTGCTTTTTGTCATCCATCCTTCCCCTACTCGCCCAAGGTATATAGAATAGTATTTGTAGAATAATATGCCAGAACCAGACACAGCATAGGGTAAAGTGCATTATGCTAATACATGAGTCGGTATCCGTGTCAGGAGTCCTAGAATCCAATCTCTTGGCTTAGAATGTCTTGCATCAAAGTTGTATTTGTACTCGCCCAACTCCAAAATTATTCAGATTCCTACGCGTTTCCACACAAACTCAAAGTTGTCATGACAGTTTAGAGACCATAGACAAGTTTTACAACAATACCGAAACCTATTGCAGTTCCAGGTGGCCATAATATAGGAATTTTATTATGAAGGCTACCCTAATCATACTCACAAACACCAACACTCTTTTTTTTACATACTGATCGTCTGTGCAGGCCATAGGGCTTGTCCTAACAGTCGATCTCACAAATTCTCAACATCTCAAACGGTCTAAAATTTCATAAACAGCAAAAGATTATTCTGGAAACTATAGGTAACAACACATTATCGATTCATTATCCTAAACGCACTGATCCATTAAAATACACCGTAGCAAAATTGGTATTGCCCACAGAAAGTAATCTGATGTGGCCGCACTAAAACCATAATGGAAGCAAGATATTTAGTAGACTTAGAATGGAGGATTTGCCATGCAGTTAACGTTTACGTGTTTCGAAATGGACGGGATGGGGAGCAACCAGTATTGGTGCATGTACCACCGTCCAAGAAAAAGAACATGAAAACTGTCATGAATGTAATTCAAGAACGTGTGAAATACCCAGTGGGCTATGCAACTCACTTGTACAAAATGGATGGGACAAGGATCCGACATCCCTGTGAATTGGAAATGTATTGCAACTATGTTGTCGCCTCCAACTATGAGAAGCATTTCAAGTGTGCGGAATATGGACGCAGAAAATCCCCTTTGCTTGTATTGAATCGAGAGTCCAAACATGTCCGAGTTTTGAGACTTCAAAATGAAAATTATCAACAATGGCTGTTGAAGAAGAAAGCTGTACGTGTAATATAATTATTAGAGTTAGTTTATTTGCATTCGATTCCATCCCTGAAATACCTTTCGATCCTACAAAAATACAGTTGGGCCAAGAAAGGCCGCAGTATGTATACCCTGCCTATTATACTTCGGATGGGTACCAAGCCAAAGATTTGCCTGTTGGTCAAATGGGCAATGTAAACTTTTGCGAGTTGAACAAATGTGCCACTATGCCTCAACATGACATTGACAAGATGGAAAGGTTAGTACACAAAATGTAGTCTACTTTTTAGCTTATATTCTTATTTGAGTATTTTTGTAAGCTAAATTTTTTTAATTATTGCTGAATTGAACAGCAGTCCCAGTGGTAAACCTTCAGGGAATAAGAAAAATCGAAAGCAAGAATTCATTGTAAACACTGGTTTGCTAACAAATCAACCTGATCAATCATTCTTGTCTAAAGGCATGGGAGGATTAGATGGGATCGTTGGCAAAGTAAAAGCATATTCAATGCATATAGCAAATAGCTGTAAACATACATTTCATCTCATGTAATCCAGATGTCATAAATGTAGGCTAAATAGTTCCACGCATATTCTACTTTCAGGGCCAAAAGAACAAATACTCTGACATACAAAGTTCAGACAAAATCAACGCAAACACAATCTTGGATGAGGATATAGAAATCCCTCAAGACTTGACTGAAGACACTGAAGAAGAAACACCCCCGGAGGAAGTAAATTTTGAATCTCAACAGCAAATGGACAACTCTCAAAGTGACTCTGTGATAGTAGAATCGGAAAATCACAAACCTCGAGCCCGACAAAAACTAATGAGAAGTAATTCCCACACGGGGAAATCATATGAAGTCCTCGTGCCCAAAAATCCCGTTCAAACCAAGTCCAAACTACTACAAACCAAAAAAAGCCTATCAATCCCACCTCCGCCTTTACGTTACAGAGATGGAAAAGGTGGTCGAGGTCCAGCCACCAAAGTAAAAAGCGATTCATCCGTTGCAACAGTTACCAAAAGCCCCTCCATCCGAAATCAAACTCGACCGCAGAAAGCACCTTCCAACATCAGAGCGAATCAAAAGCCGTTAGAAAAGGCAAAACCACTCCCGACCAACCCTAGTGGAAAAAGTATCAAAGAAATCAATCGAACAAAGTCTAAAACCATTGTATCAAATGCTTCTCGAGCACCATCGAAAGATACAGTCCCCAATAAAAGCGAATCCAACAAACTTGGTCGACAATCCACTACAGTTAAAGATACCAACAGCAATAGCAATTGGGCAGAGCCTTGTGACAGTAATGTACGTAATAATGATTCTCACAACAGTTGTGAATTGCACAACGGGAGTCGACACATGGAACAGGGGCATTATGATACCACGGGTTATGGACAACAAACCCAGCATTTAAATTCCAACCCGTCATATCACCACCACAATCCTCCCCAGGAACTAGCATATCGTCAAACCCAAAGGAATATTTCAATCGAAAGTCCAGAAGATTCCAGATATCGTGCATCCAGACAATATGTGCCTCCTCCACCTATTCAGCACATGCCTGGCTTCCCAGTTGATGTCAACAATCGACAAGCCTACTTGTACATGGGAGCTCCACACCAAAATCAAATCGGAGCAGCACAACCTATTGTGCAGCAACAACCCTACCAAAATCTTAGTCCTGGAATCCCTCCAGGCTATATTGCCGTCCATTGGCCTGCTCGGCCACCTCCAATGGAACGAAATGTTCAGCAAGTTTATCATCAACAAATGAGCTTGATGCACCAACCCAAACAATATGGTGCTGCCTTAGTAGTGGATGCAAACACGATGAAAAATTATTTCGATAGAGGACCACCTGGCCCACCACTAATGCCCCCGCCTGAGCTGGATCGCAGATACAGTATGAACCATTCTTCATCCGGGCATATGCAGCACATTAGTAATCATAATGTATATCCTATGAGACGAGAAAATAGTTTGAGTGAGCCCGCTGAAGAAGACAGTTCAGAGGAAGTGTTGGAGTCTTGCAATGATGCTGAAGTAGATATTGCGTTTACTGATGCGGAAGCAATATTGCCGCCGCCAGAGTACAAAGAGAGCAGTAGTACTAACTGGAGATCTCGAGATGCGCTTCCAAACCCACCGACTAGTTTCCAAGATTCCAGACCGAGCAACCCAAAGAATAATGAAGCCAGTCAAAGTCCTTTGAATTCGGCTCGTGCAACTATTATCCACGAAGAAGGAGCCAATAATGGACAACAGCAGTATGAATATTACAATGCGCCCAGAAGTCAAGATAATTATTCCCCTCGTCAACGGGAGCTCCCTGGAAAAAATAATAATTTTTCCCCTCGCGTACCTCCTCCTGCACCCGCGCCGTATAATAACAGTAACGGATACAATAATACTGGGGTGTCTCGAGACTCCCCACGGAATCACCAGTCAGCAGACACTAATCATTATACGAGTACAAGCAATAGAGTCTACTATGATCCTCCAAAACAAAGAAACGTAGCTATTCAAATGGGTCGACGCGCAACCGATGAAACTGCCGAGATCCGAGCATCCGCAGAGCCCTGTCAACAACGAGGTTCCGAACATAGTCAAGCTTCGTCCTCTTATTTTCCAAACAGTGGTCAGCAAAACGGTGGGAATGACGAGCCAATCTCTAGTAATAGACGACAGGAGGAGGCAAGTACGCAAAAAACTAATTCCACTCCTACAGTCCATCGGCGAACGAGCAATGCTTCCACACAAATCAGTCAGCGCGCACAAAAACAGAGCAGTCACCGAGCTCGAGTGGTCAACTATAATAATAGTTTGTATGGGAATGGCAGACCCGACCAGGTGAACAATTATTCCATGCATCCGAATGATCCCAATGCAAATCCTCATAACAATACAAGTTACAACATGCTAAATGAATATTCACCCCGACATTCTGTGAGAGGCGCCCCATTGTCAGTTATTACTATCCGAGCACCAGTCCCATTGTCACTTCAGGATCCAATGATAAATAGCTCGCGATCTCAAGTAGACGATTTGGGGAGCATTCCTCCTCCCTCGGGATTTCGAGAATCTCAGTGTGCTCTCAAACTCATGGACTCTAGCATGTCAGGCGAACCAATCAGTTACAGTAATGCAAATAACTATGTAAATAATGATAATCTAAACGATGAGAGTGCGAATAATGGTGGATACTACCAGTGAGCCATTAAACGCGAATTTACTGAGCCTTTGTTCCAAAATGTGTTCATTTTCTCACATTTTTTCATGGTAGATCCCCAGTCAGTGTAAAACCTTTGCATGTTAGCTGAAAAAGACTACAAATAAGTATGATCTTGCACACATGAAAGATGTATTTTTATTCATTTTCAAGTCCAACAATAAAATACAGAACCTATTCTTACTATGTATATGCTGGTTACGCGAACTATTTTACACTAGAGTCTATGAAGCTAATATCTTTGGGATTTAACTTTCATTCTATATACAATTTTTTGGATCATTTGCTCATTGTAGATAAAATGATAATCATTCTCACTCATCATTTTCAAACAAAAATTAATAATAACAATGTCTCTGGCAATAAAGATTTCATTTTTACTATTTTTACTATTGCTTACTGCCAGCAATCAACTGTACACCGTGTATTACGCTTTTAGCTAGCAGATATGATAATCAGATCAAAAAAGTTTACACAAAACTTGTCATTATTATAATTAGCAACAAAAACAGAATAATAGTGCCACAATCCCGCCTCACAAGCTGAATAATCCCGTTGCAATAATCATAATTGACTACTTGACATTTGAGAAGGGAAGCGAAACCCTATTGAAACTGATACTAGAATAATAATAATAATTACATTTGACCTTTTGCTTGCAACTCGCACTTTATCTTCCCCACAAGAAAAAGTGGAACTAAAATACAAAGAATATAAACCTAAATAGTAGTATTACCGTCAGGGCCTATACTGAAAATGGAGAGATTGAAATAGGAACCAAACATACTGGCAATAGGAGCCATGCCATAACAGTAGTTTGTAATGGTTTTAATCGAGATACAGTATAATACACAAAAAAAGTAGTGCCATCGCATGACTGTTTTACTTCAACTTCTAAAAAAAATTTTTTCTCACTTTTGTCTCTCATATTCTCCTTTACTACACAATACGTATAATATGACTATACGGTGCAATGCGTACACAAAAATGTGTAGAATTTTCGTCTCTTTCCTTAAATCCAACCTAGATATTTAATATACATTCCTTTCGTTCAACATGTTCCAGACAGAGACAAAGGCTCGCTTGGGGCAATGTAAGACAGATGACTGGCACTACCAACTCCCACACTCGTTGAGTCTGCATACTGGCCAGTAGATTTGCTACTACTGCTAGCAGTCAAATGAGATGAGTAGTGAGTGCTGCTGGATTTAGTAGTATTGTTGTTGGTAGAACTAGCAGACAAATGAGCTTTCCTCACCAGGGCTGCATTCGTCAACTTGGATTTGGGTTTTCGTTTTCGGGTCTGAATGGAGTCCTTTTTCATTGTTTGAGGTCTGACAACTCCATGGAGTTTGAAATAAAGGCCACATGCATTGCACACTGGTTCGCCATTCTGATTTCGTCTCCATAAGCTCGTTTTGGAAGTTCCACAATTCGAGCACATGAGTCCCATTCTTCTTGACGCACTCTGTTCATCACAATGCAACATTAGTTAGGAATGTATACTAAGATATTTGTATTTCTTACATTTACAAAAGCTAAGCTAGGCATGTCCCAAGCATTTACAGACAGTGAAACAGAAGCCATGCAAAATACTGTACTAATAATTTTCCACACGTAACAAACCCCACTAATAACGACATATTTACATTATATTGACCACTAATAACATGCAATGGAGAAAAATTATATTGGAATCTATGAAGAATGAGGGTTTTGTTGAAAAAATCTCTACAACATTTACTATAGAGCTAGACAAACTAAAGAAATTCTACTAAAAACGTTTTAGCGACATTTAAATCAATGCATTTTTTGGGAAAGCCGCAGAGAATATTAAACCAATATGGTGAAAGCATACCAGTCTTTGTCTGCTAGTTGCAGTCGCAAATCCGTCACGCTGGGTTTGCTTTTGAGTAAATTGACCAGAACCTGTGCATAAAAAAGATTTTGACGGATTTACGACCCCTGTTCTCATAATCAATAATAAAATCATAATGATCACCACAATTATTACTTTTTTTCCATAAATTTTATAAGAAACGTCTATTGGACAGTAATTACTAACTAAATATTTAATCTATTTAGATGCACGAAAAGTATAGACCACTTAATCAGTACTAATTTCGGTTTCATTGCTTCCTAGTATGAATATGAAATAATACGTTTCATGATTTCAATTTGTCAAACTCTTTGAATTTATTAATTGCGATCCCCATTCTTCATTTTGTGTACAATGGTCAAGTCACGTTATGCTTACGATGATCAGAGCAGGCAAAACTAACTGAATTACAAAGCTGCAGTAGACTTGTCATGTTACTCATCAATAATCTAGACTAGACCCAGAGCTTGTTTCCAAATTAGGGCGACAAAACACACAAAACGCTTCTATACTAACTAAACTATAACATACAATCATCCGTCCAAAAGACACATAGAGCCAGAGCGAAATAACATAATGCGACGCACAATGATTATTATAGTTACTCCACAAGTAGCATGTTTTTTAATGAGCTACAAACTCAAGTCTCACAATTCTTTTTGGTTGTTTGATAAGTGGACGATTCATCCCATTCATTTTGTGATACAGACCACAAGCATTGCACAAATAGTGGCCAGTGCCATCTCTTCTCCATAATGGGGTGCTCGTTTGACCACAATTAACACTTAAAGAAGACCAACAGAAAGAAATGAAAAGATTTGTGACTTTTGTTGTACAGTAACATTTAACTCAACATTACACGGCGGGCAGGAAATCCAACTCCCAACAAAAAAAACTTTTAATATGAGTCATTACCATTCTCGACTACTCGACTCTGCTCCCGACCAGTCGTATTCTGTTTCTAATGGTCCTGAATAGCATAAATAAAGTAGAAGAATTGCATGAAAATATTGTCAAATTTAGTTTTAAAAAAATTGCATTTAAATACAACAGATGTATTTAGACACATTCATTCTTTCGTTTAGCTCCATGTTTTTGCTATTTTGATTTGATTGCCATAAATTCAATAAATGTCACTGTTACAGACAAAATCTAAAGGGAGAACTATTTCCCCAAGACCTAGACCCCAAAATTTAGCAGTACTTAACACCAAAGGTTTTAAATGTATTATCTTTTCTTTGCATGCCATAATATTTACTCCCTAGCTCAAAAGATGAGACCAAATACTACAAAATTCAACCAAAACAAAATCCATAGGGGGTCGAACTGTCTACTGAAGATAATGCAAAGTATTGAATGCACTATTGTTTTCTCCATATAATGCCTACAAGATGAAAAATACTAATGACTGTGCTTATTTTCAATATTCCCATGTGTGTGTTCCCTGATCCCAGCAAGTGGCAGAAAAACAATTTTAATGGTATGACCAAAAATCAGTAAAGCTATGCAGTACAATTTATGATGCACGAGTTATGATTTATTTCATAACCCTAAATCCAAGGAGAGGAAATGGTTTAACATCATATAATTGACATCTAGCCAATATACTACTGATGAGATATGTTTCTCATGAAACAAGGACAGAAAAACTTGGTTCCAGTCGTTTCCTCCCTTTTCTTCGTCTCAATATGAATTTCATGAAACCAATATCATGTATGTATACTTTATATTTTGTATTCA
>Ga0210040_10001464_pt1 | contig 35559 bp, 31 predicted proteins | sample CryGeyCG12114_NA_FD_185462 | JGI IMG/M metagenome (GOLD analysis project Ga0210040, IMG submission 185462) | Groundwater microbial communities from aquifer - Crystal Geyser CG19_WC_8/21/14_NA (SPAdes) (version 2) | ecosystem: Environmental > Aquatic > Deep subsurface > Groundwater | place: USA...
TCCCCTCAGGTCCACCAATGCGAAGAGCGTCGTCCCGTAGGGGCGGCGCTTTTCGCATTGATAGCGGTGCTGTGATTCGAGGAGGAGCGCCGTGGTGCGGCGTGACGGGGTCCCCTCAGGTCCACCTATGCGAAGAACGTCGTCCCGTAGGGTGGCGGGTTGAGTCGATTTAGCTGCGGAGGCGGGAGCCGAAGGTATGGCGGAGTTCTCGTTCGAGTCGTTGCGGCGATGGCCTGACGTTGAGGCCCCGAACCTCCACGCGGTCGACGCGAGTGATCGGCTCATCCTCGACGAGGCAGCTGAGTCGCTTGCGGCCGCTGGCCCAGGCGACGTGGTCGTGGTCGGCGACCACTTCGGAGCGCTCACGCTCGGCGCGATAGCGCATCACGGTGCGCGCGCGGTGCGAACCTTCCAGGACCCGTTGTTGGGGGAGCGGGCCCTTGCGGCGAATGCCGGTCGATTCGGGTTCGACGACGACTACCGGTCCCACCCGCTCGGTCGAGCGCTACTCGAGGGCGCACGGGTCGTTCTTCTGCAGCTACCGCGAAGTCTCGCCGAGCTCGACGAGTGGACTCAAGCCGTTGCGCGGTTCGCGCACCCCGAGGTCACCGTTGTCGCGGGCGGACGAATCAAGCACATGACGATGAGCATGAACGATGTGATGCTTCGCTCATTCGATGAGCTCGCCGTGGGACGGGCCAGGCAGAAGTCGCGTACGTTGACCGTTCGCCGTCCGAAGGCGCTAGCGGCGCAGCGGTATCCGGTCGTGGAGCAGATCGCGGCTCACGAGCTGCCCGACGGTGTCCTGGCGGTGAGTGCCTACGGCGGCGCGTTCGCGGGTGCCGCGCTCGACGTCGGAACGCGTTTCCTGCTGACTTTTCTGCCGGAGATGGGGGTGCCGTCGACGGATTCCGCAGGTCAGCCGCGAGGTCGCCAAGCGAAAGATGCGATCGATCTCGGCAGCGGCACAGGAGTGTTGGCGGCAGCTCTCGCGGCGGCGCGGCCGGAGCTTTCGATCGTCGCGGTCGACCAATCGGCCGCAGCGGTCGCTTCCACCAGCGCAACCGTTCTGGCGGCTGGCCATGGAGCGCGGGTGACAGCGGTCCGAGAAGACGCCCTGACCGAGCGCCCCGACGAGAGCGCCGACCTCATCGTCTGCAACCCGCCCTTTCATACGGGGGCCGCGGTGCACGCGGATGTCGCGATGCGTCTCCTTGCAGATGCCCGCCGCGTGCTCCGTCCGGGCGGAGAACTATGGACGGTGTTCAACACCCATCTCGGCTACCGGGACGCTCTCGTCCGCATGGTCGGTCCCACGAATGTGGCTGGCCGAAATGAGAAGTTCACTGTGACGGTGACCCGCCGCCCGTAAGTCGCTCAGGCGACGGCAGGAGCTCGCGTGAGCCGGAAGTGGCCGACGGCAAGCGAGGTCAGAACCGCGAGAAGGACTACCGACGCGATGAAGCCGGCGTGTGCACCGAGCTGTTCGAGAAGGACGCCGCCGCCGCTCGTCCCAGCCGCCTGCCCGATGACCGAACCGCCGCTGACGATGGTCATGACTGTGGTGCCGCGACCGAGCGGGGCGAGCTCAGCGGCGAGGGTGAAAAGGGTGACGAGAACCGGGCCGAGTCCCACTCCGACGAAGAAGAACCAGACGCCGATCCACAGCAGGTCGGCCGCGAGGAGGAGTGGCAGCGATGCGAGGAGGGCGAACATTGCCCCCATGACCCACCGAAGCGGCAGGGTGATCCGCGGGGTGAGGAGGCCGGTGGCGAGGGCGCTTATCGACGCGGCGCCGCCCATGGCGCCGTAGACGAAGCCGCCGGCGCCGGGTAGCCCGGCCTCTTCGGCCAGATCGGTCACCGTGACGAGGGTGACTCCCCAGAAAAGACCGATCAGGACCATCCCGCCCGCGAGTGTGACGATACGCGGGGTGAAGATGCGGATCTTCGCTTCGCTCATTTCTCGCGCCATGACAGGGGCATGCGCATGGGTCGGGTGGATCGCGAAGCCGAATGCGAAGACGAAGACGATCACGGCCCCCGCGATGACTGGTGCTGCCGGGTTGATGAGACTCGTGAGAACTCCGACGAGGAGCGGACCGACGATGAAACCGATCTCGTCGGTCATCGACTCCCAGCCCATCGCGGCGCTCAGATGACGTTCGTCGAGCTTGCGTGACATCATCCCGATCCAGCGCGCGCGACCCATGGGACCGATCTGCGGCGAACTGGCACCGACGAGGACCGCGACGACGAAAAGCCCCCACAGGGGTGGGTCGGCGTACACGGTCGCCGTGAGGAGGAGAAGGGTTGCGCCATTCACGAGGGCGACGGGCATGAGCACTCGTCGCTGGCCCCAACGGTCTGCGGCCAACCCGATGAGCGGTGCGCAGATCGCGGAGGCGAGCCCGAGAATGCCCGATGTGATGCCCGCGTCGGCGATCGATCCGCGTTCGACCGTTACGAGGCTCAAAACCCCGACGATCGTCAGCGCGAGGGGAAGCTTCGCAACGAATTCGAGGGGAAAGAAGCCGATGCCGGCGCGGCGAACCATTTCGCGGAACGAGTTGCCGCGAGCATCCTCACCGACTGCGCTGCTCACTTCACTCCAGGTCGTGCCTCCGCGCGTGGCGGCCACCGGTAACGATAGCTGCACTGCGGCCTCCGTGGATGAGCCCCTGCGATCGCTGGAGCGTCACCGCGGCAATTGATCAGGCGGCGAGAAGAGCGGTGATCTCGGCTGCGCCGGCCGGGCTGGACGCCGCGAGGATCATGCCAGAGCCGTCTTCGACGATCCACGAACCGCAGGGGCACGACACCGCGACGGCGCCGCTGCCGAAGTCGGCGGATGCGTCGGTGTAAGACAAAAGGTTGCCTGAGGCGTCGACGGTCTCGTCGTGCTCGCAGTGGAGGTGTGCCATCTCGAACTCCTTTCGTTGTGACGTCGCGGTCTGCGCTGTCACTCGATGTTCTCTCCGGCTCTCGTTCGGCCGGTTCTGCCACGCCGCCGATTGTGCTCTGCACCTCCGACACTCAGACAGCGAGCGGCGTCACCTGTCCAGCGCCCTCCCAACGACTGTCCATTCCGTACACGTACGGTATTGAGGCGAGAGGAAGGGTCCCCATGCGAATCGTGGTCGTCGGCGCAAGCGGAAACATCGGTACAGGGTTTCTCAGGCGTCTTGCCGCAGCCCGGCCGTCGGACACCGTGATCGGGATCGCGCGCCGGATTCCGGATCACGAACCGCCGTACGCCGATGTGCAGTGGCACGCGATCGACGTGAGCGAGGTCGCCGCGACGTCGGACCTGCGTGATGTCTTCGTAGGTGCGGATGCAGTCGTTCATCTCGCATGGAAGCTGCAGCCGAACCGGCACGAGAAGATCATGTGGGATACGAATGTGCACGGCTTGCAACGCGTCCTTCGAGCCGCGGGGGACGTAGGAGTCCCGCATGTCGTGGTCGTTTCCTCGGTCGGTGCTTACAGCGCGGGTCCGAAGAGTTCGCGTGCCTCCGAGGAGTGGCCGACCGGTGGCATCCACACCTCGCACTACTCCCGCCACAAGGCGATGACGGAGCGGGTCATGGACGACTTCGAAACGAGTGATCCGGCGACGGTCATCACTCGTGTCCGTCCAGGACTGGTGATGAACGCGGCAGCGGGTGCTCAGATCCGCCGCCTGTTCCTCCGCTCGTGGTTGCCTCTCCGGTGGCTGCGTTTCCAGCGGCTTCCGATCCTGCCGTTCCCCTCGCGGGTTGCCTCGCAGGTCGTACATGTCGATGACCTCGCCGACCTCCTCGTGCGTGCTGTCGAGCGGCGCGTCGGCGGAGCGTTCAACGCTGCCGCGGAGCCTGTGCTCGATGCGAAGCATGTGGCGGCCCTTCTGCATGCTCGCCCCATCCTGATGCGGACGGCGGTAGTACGCGCTCTGCTGTCCTTCGCGTGGCGTGCCCGGCTCGTCGCAATGGACCCGGGATGGCTCGACATCGCCGCGAACGTGCCCATCATGTCCACCGACCGAGCGCGGCGTCTGCTCGAGTGGCAGCCGCAGATCGACGCGCGCGAAGCTCTCGGCGAATTCATCCATGCTCTCGCTCTTGACGATCGGCAGCCGGCCTCGCCGCCGCTCAACCCGGATCTGAAGGACCGACCGACCGCCTGACCGAAGTCCGTCTAGACGAGTGAGGCGAAGGCGAGTCCCGCTGCTGCGGCGAACGTAGCGAGAATCAGCGTGCCGAACGCGTTGATGCCCGCCACGGCCAGGCGTCGCTGCTGAACGAGTCGCACGGTCTCGTAACTTGCGGTGCTGAATGTCGTGTAGCCGCCGAGGAACCCGGAACCGAGAACGGCAAGCCATGCTTCGTTCAGCATCGCGTCCGATCCGAGTCCGATCACGAAGCCGAGCAGTAGCGATCCCGAGACGTTGATCACGATCGTTCCGATAGGCGCACGACGCGTCGTCGCACCGGTGACGACGTAGTCGAGCGCGAATCGCGCCGCAGCGCCGAGGCCGCCCGCGAGGGCGACGAGGAGGAAAACGATGGCAGTCACGCTCTACTTCCCGACTTGGGCGCTGACCGAGACCCGATGACGAGCCCGAGCCAGGTGGCGATGCCACCGAAGAGGATGGTGCTGAAGCTGTAGACGACACCTGCGATGACGCTGTCGGAAAGCGCGAGCGCGGTGTCCACGGCGAACGCACTGTAGGTGGTGAAGCCGCCGAGGAGACCGGTGCCGAGCAGCAGCCGCCACCGGCGACGAGGTCCGCTGTCGGGGCCGCGCCGAGTGAGTGCTTCGAGCAGGGTTCCGAGGAGGAACGCTCCGATGAGATTGACGAGGAAGACTCCGGCGGAGAGACCGGAAACACTCGGCAGAGTGAGCGTCACAGCTTCGCGCGCAGCTGTGCCCGCCACGCCGCCTGCGGCGACCAGAGCGACGTCGGCGAAGCGCAGCCGGATCCGCGGAGAGGGTGAATCCGGGTCAACCGCGTTTGTTTCCCGATCGTCGGTCATCTTCTCGTCAGATTGCGCTGATTACCCACTCGGCCGTGTGCGACGCGCCGGGTGCGAGCATGATGAGCCCGACTCCCGAGTTGAAGGCGTCAGGGGCGCAGGTCATCGGTTCGACGGCGACCGCGCGTCGCCGCCATTCGGGCGTCGGCAGATCTCCGGTGAAGATCTGCACCCAGTCGAGGCCCTCGCCCCAGCTGATGGCGACGCCCCTCTCATCTGCGGCAGTGAGTCGAACCGTTGCGCGGCCGTCGTCGTCGCGGATCAGGTCGGTGAAGGCGTTGTCGATCTGGGCCGAGCCGATCAGTGCGGGGGTGCGGTAATCGTATTCGGCTTCCGCGCGCACCAGGGTGCCAGGGGTGAGCCGTTCATCCGTCTCGAGCACGTCGAAGGCGGGGAGATCGAGGGTCCACTCGTCGACCGGGCCCCGGCCTGCGATCAAGTAAGGGTGGGGTGCGACTCCGTATGGTGCGGGGATCGTGCCGTCGTTCGTCGCGGTCACCACGGTTGTCAGACCGGACTCGTCGATGCGGTACTCGACCTCGAGGTCGATCGGGAAGGGATACCCCTTCTGAGCGGGGATGCGAGCGCGAAGGGCGACTCGCTCGTTGGAGCTTTCGATGACGGCGAAGTCGAGCCATGCCGCTAGACCGTGCAGTGCGTGGCCACGATCGGGTTCATTGAGAGCGAGGAGGAACTCCTCGTCGTCGAGACGATAGTGGCCGTCGACGATGCGGTTCGGCCAGGGCGCGAGGATCGCACCGAAGTAGCTGGGACGGACCTGGTCTGCCTCGAACGGCGCCACGAGGTCTCGCCCTTCGAAGCTCAGGGTGCGAAGCGTCGCTCCGACAGATGCGATGTCGGCCGTATAGCCATGGGCGGACAAGAGCGTTTGCGTACCGGAGAGGGGGGTCACCCTCCGATTCTGCCCTGCGTGGACTTCCCCGACGTGCCTACAGCGAGCGCGGCGCATAATGGCTGCGATGATCTCCCTCCCCCTCGCCCGTGCGCTGCGCACAGCGGGCTTGCGCTGGAAGCCTCGATCAGGTGATCGATTCGTGATCGATCAAGCGGAAGTCGGCGACGAGGTCTTCACTGTGAGCGAGATGACCGTGGAAGCGCACAGCTACCCGAGTGGGACGGTGCTCGGCTTCAACGGCACCACCGAGTGGGCGCTCGACTCGGTCGCGCTCGATGACGCCGTCTGGCTGCCGAGCGAAAGCCAACTCCGCGAGATCCTCCGGGGCGGATTCAAGTCACTGACCGTGACGGAGGAGGGCCGGTTCCGGGTCGACATCGTTTTCCGCGACGAACCCGCGACTTTCGTGGCGGACGACGCTGACGACGCTTACGGCGAAGCGGTCCTCCATCTGGTCACCTCAGCAACCGTCCGCTGAACTGCCGCCCGCCGTTGACCAGGTGGTTCCTTTCCTTCGCGTCGCTCAGTGGGCGTAAGGCGGGGTCCGTGGATGGAGGGCCCCGTCGAGCGAAGCGAACCGAGCGGCCAAGGGCGCTCGATTTCCGGGCTGAATCAGCAGCGAATTGTCGGGTGGCTCTGGCGCGTCGCCGACCATTTCGCCGACCATGGTCTTACGGGGGATGTGCCCCGTTCGGGGGAGTCTTACACCGCTTCCTCGTAAGCCGCGAGACTGTGGGGGACTCATGCGCCGGATCCAACGCGACCTCGCCGTCGCCTTGACGGCGGGGGCGGTCGCAACCGCAGGAGTCGGGTTCTCGGTGGCATCGGGCCATGACCTCGCCAGCCCCGCTGCTGCCGCAACCTGCAACGACGGTGCCGCGACGATAGTGCTCCTCGGCGACTTGGTGGACGTAGGAACCCTGAAGACGATGGCCGTCGACGGAGAGATCACCGACTCCGAACTCGCAGCTGAAGGGTTCGCGAGAGTGTGTGACGCGCAGGGCGTGATGCAGATCATCCCGATCGACTCCGGGGCGACTGCGCAACCCACGCCTAGTGCCACGCCCAGTGAGACAGCGCCTGCTCCGACGACGCCTGCTCCGGCGAGCCCTGTCACTCCGACGAGCCCGACACAGTCGACGACGCCTTCGCCGCAGGTCACCGCTCCTGTAGCTTCACCGGAGCAAGCTCCCACTATGGAAGCCCCTGCGCCAGCCGCACCTACGGCGGACGATCCGGCGACGTCGAGTAGCGGCTCGGCGCAGTCCTCCTTCGGCTCCTCCGGCTCAGCGAACTCGAGCGTCACCACCCCGCAGTCGCAACGCACGGGAACCCAGCTCGCGCAGACGGGAATCGACGGCCGGTCCGCGGAATCGGCGGTCGGAGAGGCGCAGCTCATCCCCGCGCAGGCGACCAGCCAGGCGGCGATGACCGCGGTGTCGGAGACGCGCCGTACTCTCCCTGTCACGATCGAACCCAGCGCCCGACTGCTCTCCGACCCCGATCAAGCCAGCGCTGTGGGCATCGCCCCTAGTGACAGCGGCCTTCTCGCAGCGATCATCGCGATGACAGTCGCGGCGGCGAGCTGTGCTGGAGCCGCGCTGACCATTCGGCGGCGCAGGCCTGCGCGTCACCTCGCGACCGCTCGCCGTTGAGCGGCCGCGAGGCGAATCTCGGCCGCTAGGCGGCGTCTCGGGCCCCGACTCCGAGCACTACTGCTGCTCGTGGCATGCCGAAACGATACGACCGGCACGCGCATGGTGGCGGGCTTCGTGAGGTGATCGTTATCGGCTAGTGGATGTATCGAGGGAACTGACGCCGTCCAGGCTCCTCTCCGGTGGTCGAGGGAAGAATCGTGACAGGCCTCGGGACGGCAGTTTCGCAATCAGAAAGATGGTCAATCATGGAGTACCGCAGTCTGGGACGTACCGGTCGGACCGTTTCTGTGATCGGTCTCGGCACCTGGCAGCTCGGTGCGGACTGGGGCGAGGTCGAACCGGCGGATGCCCGCGCGGTCCTCGATGCTGCCGCCGATGCCGGAGTCACTTTCTTCGACACGGCGGACGTATACGGCGATGGGCGAAGTGAGAGCTTCATCGGCGAATGGCTGCGCGACAACCCCGGGAATGGTGTGACGGTCGCGACCAAGATGGGTCGGCGACTCGAGCAGCGGCTCGAGAACTACTCGCTCGAAAACTTCCGCGCCTGGACGGACCGGTCACGTCGCAACCTTCGGATCGACACACTCGACCTCGTGCAACTGCACTGTCCGCCCAGCGTCGTATTCGAGTCGGATGAGGTGTTCGACGCGCTCGACACTCTCGTCTCCGAAGAGGCGATCGCAAGCTACGGAGTGAGCGTCGAAGAGACCGCGCAGGCTATGACAGCGATCGCGCGCCCCGGCACAGCGACCGTTCAGATCATCGTGAACGCGTTCCGGCTGAAGCCGCTCGACGAGGTCCTGCCCGCCGCGAGCGAGGCGGGTGTCGGCATCATCGCGAGGGTTCCGCTGGCCTCCGGACTACTGAGCGGCAAATACACCGAGTCGACGACCTTCTCCGAGAAGGACCACCGCAACTACAACCGTGGCGGGGATGCGTTCGATGTGGGCGAGACCTTCTCGGGTGTGCCGTTCGAGGACGGAGTCAGAGCGGCCCGCGAGTTCGCAGAGCTCACTCCCGACGGAGTCGCGCCGGCTCAGGCCGCGATCGCCTGGCTGGCCCAGCTCGACGGGCTGAGTACCGTGATTCCAGGAGCGCGCAACGTCGAACAGGCCCGTTCCAATGCTGCGGCAGGCTCAATACCGGACTTGGGAGGCGACTTCCGCTCGGGCGTCAAGCGGATCTACGACGCCTACTTCCGCGACGCCGTGCACCCGCGTTGGTGATCCCCGAGATCACGCTCCTGGGGGAGCTACCGCTCTAGTCGAGGTCGGGGTCCCGGCCCGTGCGCTCGCCACGGTCGAGCGTTGCGATCGCGGCGAGATCCTCGGCATCGAGGGCGAAGTCGAACACGTCGAAGTTCTCCGCGATCCGCGACGGGGTCACCGACTTCGGGATCACGACCGTACCCAGATCGAGATGCCAGCGGATGACGACCTGAGCGGGTGACTTGTCGTATTTGTCGGCGATCCGGTCGATGACGTCGCTGTCGAGAACTCGGCCCCGGGCTAACGGGGACCACGCTTCGGTCAGGATTCCGTGCGCATCGCCGTATTTCCGCAGCCCGGTCTGCGCGAGCAACGGGTGCAGCTCGACCTGGTTGAGCACGGGGACCGTATCGGTCTCCTCGATCAACCGGTCGAGATGTTGCGGTGAGAAGTTCGAGACACCGATGGAACGAGCCCGCCCCTCCGCAACGATTCGCTCCAGGGCGCGCCAGGTGTCGACGTAGAGGTCGCGACTTGGCACAGGCCAGTGGATCAGGTAGAGGTCGACGTAGTCGAAGCCGAGCCGGTCGAGGCTCGCATCGAAGGCAGCGAGCGTCCGGTCGTAGCCATGGTCGTCGTTCCACACCTTCGTTGTGACGAAGATGTCCTCGCGTGGAACACCACTCACTCGGATGCCCGCGCCGACTCCCGCCTCGTTCCCGTACAGCGCGGCGGTATCGATGTGGCGATAGCCGGCTTCGAGAGCAGAGCGGACGGCCTTACCCGTCTCATCAGCGGGAACCTTGTAGACACCGAAACCGAGCTGCGGAATCTCCCGCCCGTTGTTGAGCGGAAGCAGTGGGGAAGTCACCTCGCCATTATCGGCGCCAGCACCGCATGATGGGAGGGGGAGATCAGCTCGGTTGGATCGGAATGGGTTCCGTATCGGGCAGTGGGCCGGCGTCTCGTCCCCGTAGATCGGGTGCCCAGCGATGTCCGACCGCCGCGGCGACGGTGCCGACGGCGGCGAGAGCCACGGCAGCCAGGAAGGCGCCGACAGGTCCTCGATCGTCGATGAGGAAACCGGCGGCTGCCGAACCCATCGCCGCGCCGATCAGCTGGCCTGTCCCGATCCAGCCATACGCCTCGGCCGTGTCGCTGAACTTCACACTCGCCGACGTCATCGCGAACATCACCGCCAGCGCCGGGGCGAGGCCCAGCCCTGAGATCACGAGTGTGACGGAGAGCCACCAGAAATCGAGCATGAAAGCGGCGGCCGCGAGTCCCGCGGTGACGAGGACCATCCGTCGAGCGAGAGCCCAGGGACCGATCGGGACATGGCCGAACGCCAGACCGCCGGCGAGGGAGCCGATGGACCAGATGGCGAGGACGATGCCCGCTTCCGCGCCGTCGTGCCCGAACGTCGCGACAACGCCAGCTTCGATCGCCGCGCATGCGCCGATCAACAGGAAGCCGACGACCGTGCTGAGAAGGACGGTCGGTTTCGTCAGGACCACTCCGAAACGTCGCTTGCTTCGCGGAATGCGGACACGACCGAGTTCGGGGGAAGAGATGAACCACACCCCACCGACCAGCAGCAAGGTCACTGAGAGCACAATGCCCCACAGAGTGCCGACCTGTGTCGAGACGATGGTGACGACGACCGGGCCGCCAACCCAGATGAGCTCCTGCGCGGATGCGTCGAGGGAGAACAAAGGAGTGAGCTGCCGCGAGTTGACCATCTTCGGATAGATGGTGCGCACGGCGGGCTGCACCGGGGGATAGGTGAGGCCCGCGCCGAGAGCGACCAGCATGGCAAGCGGAACAGGCTGTTCGACCACGGCGATCTCGAGGATTGCGAGGCTGCACGCGGCGGTTGTCACGATCAGGACGGGGCGCATCCCCAAAATGCCCATGAGCCGGCTCGTGAGGGGGCCCGAGATAGCCTGTCCGACGCTCAACGCCGCGAGGACGAGACCCGCGGCGGCGTATGAGCCCGTCGTCTTCTCGATGTGCAGCAGGAAACCCAGTGAGAGCATTCCGCTGGGAAGGCGAGCGGTGAGCTGGGCCGCCATGATTCTGGCTACCCCGGGCGTTCTAAGGAGATCGGCGTAACTACTCACAGCTCGATCAGTGTAAGGGCGGGCAAATCAGCGACGTAGCACTCGGTGTGGATAACTTCGTTTACTTATTCACAGGCAAGGGGCGACACGCCGCTACATCTGGGGCTGGGCCAACGGGAAGGGCCCCAGATATAGTGATAAAGGCTGAGAAAGCTGTAAGGGTTTGCCGGTCTTCGGGTGGCTTGGCAAGCCCTCGGTTCAGCCGTACGGAATCGTTCTCCGGACCCCGGCCTTCGGGTGGCCCGGGGTCCGGAGGCGAGTTTCTCCCGCTCCGGACCGCGTTCCTCGACTCCCTCCGAGCGCCTCGAGGAGTTTTCCCTCGACGTGTCGGCGGCAGGTGGCACCTTTTCTTCATCGGACGGTCACCGAAATAATTAACCGCGGAGTCGGGAAGAACATCGAACCTTCCTAGGTTGGATCGGTGGGCATCAGCGACGTGTGCCCTGACGACTTCGGTGGACTCCGTTGATCTTTCGCCGCCCACACCATTTCTTGAGAGACGGAATTCCCCGTGACGCATAGCGCCGAATCGACACCTGCGACCGCCGCGTCCGATGGTCCCAGCGGCAACGCTGCAGCATCCGAGCGATCAGACAAGCTGCCGCGGCATCACCGCAACGTGATCGCGCTTCTTCTCGTCGCCGCGTTCGTCGTGATCCTCAATGAGACGGTCATGAGTGTCGCTCTGCCCGTACTGCAGGGCGACCTCGGGATCGAACCTGCCGTCGGTCAGTGGCTCACGACCGCGTTCATGCTGACGATGGCCATCGTCATCCCGACGACCGGCTTCCTGATTCGCCGGATCACGACCAAGACTCTGTTCGTCGCAGCCATGTCGCTGTTCAGCACGGGAACCGCGATCGCCTTCTTCTCGCAAGACTTCGCCGTGCTGCTCTTGGGTCGCATCGTGCAGGCCTCCGGGACCGCCATCATGATGCCGCTGCTCATGACGACCGTGCTCACTCTGGTGCCGCCGGCGCGCCGCGGTCAGATGATGGGCAACATCTCGATCGTCATCTCGGTCGCTCCCGCCCTCGGCCCGACCCTTTCCGGCTTCATCATCGAACACTTCGGCTGGCACTGGATCTTCGGCTTCGTGCTTCCGATCGCGCTGGTGAGTCTCGCGCTCGGCGCGAGATGGATCGTCCCCGTCACTGAGATCGGGCACGCCCGCATCGATCTGCTCTCGATTCCGCTTGCGGCGCTCGGGTTCGGTGGCCTCGTCTACGGCTTGGCCAGCATCGGCGAATCGGCGGAGTCGCCGGCGGTACTGCCGCCGTGGGTCTTCTTCACCGTAGGCGCGCTGTCCCTCCTCGTGTTCCTCCTGCGGCAGATCTTCCTTCAGCGGAACGACCGTGCGCTGCTGGACCTGCGAGTGTTCTCATCTCGGATCTTCAGTGTCTCGATGGTGGCGATGCTGCTCAGCTCTCTCACCTTGTTCGGCGTGATCATCCTGATCCCGCTCTACGCCCAGAACGTGCTCGGTTTCGACCCCCTGGTGACCGGACTCATCACGCTGCCGGGCGGCCTGCTCATGGGTATCGCAGCTCCCTTCATCGGGCGGATCTACGACAGGAGAGGCCCGCGCCCCCTCGTCATCCCCGGCACCATCCTCGTCAGCATCGCGCTGTGGACCCTTTATCTGGTGAGTTCGACGACCACCTCCGTGTGGTGGCTCGTCGTCGCGAACATCTCGATGAGCGTCGGTCTCGCGGCCACCTTCACCCCCGTGATGACGTCGGGGCTCGGGTCGCTGCGCCCGCACCTCTACTCGCACGGAAGTGCCGTGCTGAGCACGTTCCAGCAGGTCGCCGCAGCCGCAGGTACCGCGCTGTTCGTCACTGTGCTCTCGGTGGGGACGGCGACTGCCGTTGCAGACGGGGCGGCGGACATCGACGGCATGCTCGCCGGTGTGCGATCGGCGTTCCTCGTCGGAGGCTTCGTATCCTTCGCTTTGATCGTCGCCGGAATCTTCGTGACGAAACCGGCCAACGAGCTCTCGCCCGAGGTGGCGCACGCGGGTCACTGACCCGACCTCTGTGTTTCGCTCCGCTCAAGGGCGCGGTCCTAAGCCCGCCCATCGAGCGAAGCGAAATGAAGAGCTTCCTCAGCGCACTGCGGCCAGCGTCTTCGTGATCCTCTGCAGCGACACCGGACCGGCAGCGCCCAGATGCTGAGCGAAGAGGCTGACCCGCAATTCCTCGAGCATCCATCGGGCTTCAAGCAAGGCCGGGTCGGCCGTGGACGCCAAGGGAAGTGCTCCGCCGGCCGCAGTGAAACGCTCGGTCGCTGACTGGATCTCGTTCATCCATACCCGGTCGCGCGAGGGGTTCTCGCGCAGCTTCGCCACACGGTGGGTTACGGCCTCGAGATAGACGGGTATGCGTCCGATTCGACGCGTGCCGGTCTCGGCGATGAATCCGGGGAAGACGAGAGCGGAAAGCTGCCCGCGGATGTCAGTCAAAGCGGGCAGTAGCGCCATCGCTGTCGCATCTTTGACGGCGACCTCGGCTTCACGACGAGCGGCGAGGATCTTCGCCACGGTCGATACAGTCCCGAACAGATCATCGAGTAGGCCTGAGGAAATCTCGTTGCGAGTTCGCTCGAACTCGTGCCGTGACCACAACAGTCCGTCCGTGAACCGCTCGCGCACCCGACCCTCGATGACCGCGAGCATCGCGTCGTGGAAAAGGGCCCTGCTATCCGGATACGGACTGGTTGCAAGGCTGAGCTTCTCGGCGCCCGTGAGGTGATCGTTGAGGTACGACACGGGAGAGGGGATAGCGAGCTGCAGGAGACGCAGAACTCCGCGCCGGTGCGCTGATGCCTGCTCAGACGCGGTGGCGAGCAGCTCGATGGCTACCGAACTGCCCTTATCGACGAGCGCGGGATAAGCCCGGATGCTGCCGCCCCCGCGGCGCACTTCGAGCGTGCGGGGCAGCTGGTCGAAGTCCCAGGACGTTATGTCGCTGCGCTCGATGTTCGTCGCGTTCGACCCGTCGGCGGCTCCACCCCTCGCGCCTTTCGGTGTGGGCCGTTTTGCCGGCTCGGTGAAGATACGAGCGACCGATTCGCGGGCCCGGTCAGCGAAGCGTTGCTGTAGTGCCTCGAGGCTTTTACCTGAAGCGAGGCGTCGGCCGTTGTCGTCCAGCACTGCGAATCCCATCCGCAGGTGTGGCGGAAGCCGCTCAGGATCGAAGTCCGATGCGGTGGCCGGATTTCCCGTCGCTCGCCGGATTTCCGTTCCGAGCCGTTCGGTGAGGACGCCCTCGGGAGTCTCGGGAAGCTCGGCGAGCAGCTTCGCCGCCCAGTCGGCCGCGGGAACGACCGTGCGCCTGATCGATTTCGGCAGCGTCTTCAACAAAGCGGTGACGAGCTCTAGCCGAAAACCGGGCACCAGCCAGTCGAACCCGCTCTGCTGGACGCGGGGGAGCAGGGCGATCGGAACCTGCACGGTGACGCCGTCGTCATCGGCGCCCGGTTCGAACCGGTAACGGAGGCGGAGGGTCTGGTCGCCCTGCTTCCATCGAGGCGGGTATGCCGCTTCGTCGGTGGGGGATGCGTCGTCGTCGTCAACGAGATCGCTTCGCCGCATCGTGAGGAAGTCGGGTTCGGTGGCCCGTTTGCGGTTCCACCAGGTCGTGAAACTGCGGACCGAGACGACGTCGTCGGGGATGCGCTCATCGTAGAAATCGACCACCGCCTCGTCATCGACCACCGAGACGACGTCGTCGGGGATGCGCTCATCGTAGAAATCGACCACCGCCTCGTCATCGACCAGGATGTCTCGGCGGCGCGTGCGTTCCTCATGTGCCTCGAGTTCTCGGCGGAGACGAGCGTTGGCCCTCTCGAAGTCGAAGGCGCGGTCTCTCGAACGGTCGAGGTGCGGCGGCCAGTCGCCTTCCGTCATGGCATGGCGGATGAACAGGTCCCGAGCAAGCGCCGAGTCGATGCGGGCCCATTGGATGCGGCGGCGGGCAACCAGCGGAACGCCGAACAGCGTCACCCGCTCCCAACCGACGGCGGCCCCCTGTTTCGCCTCCCAGTGCGGCTCGCTGTGCGACCGCTTCACGAGGTCTCCGGCGAGCGCCTCGGCCCAGGCGGGGTCGATGGCTGCGACAGTTCGCGCGAACAGCCTCGACGTCTCGACCAGCTCGGCCGCCATGACGGCGTTCGGTCTCTTCTTGCCGAGCGACGATCCGGGGAACACGGCGAACCGCACCTGCCTGGCACCGATGTACTCGACGTTCCTCGACTCCTTGCGCCGCTCGCCGCGGGCGGGAGTAGTGCCCGCCGTCCTCTCGTCGAGCACTCCGAGCTGGGAGAGCAGCCCCGCGAGGATCGACCGGTGCACCCCGTCGGCATCGGCCTTCGGCTCACCGAGCGTGAGGCCTAACGGTTTCGCCAGTCGACGCAACTGGGAGACGACATCGGCCCACTCACGGACGCGCAGATAGTTCAGATACTCGGCTTTGCAGAGCCGGCGGAACGCGCTCGAAGACAGCTCGCGCTGCTTCTCCTCGAGGTGGTTCCAAAGGTTCAGCAGGCTGATGAAGTCGCTCGTCGGGTCGGCGAAACGGGCGTGCTTCTCATCGGCCTGAGCGCGCTTCTCGAGTGGACGCTCGCGGGGGTCCTGGATGCTGAGGCCGGCGACGATCGCGAGCACCTCGCGGGTCACGTCGTGGCGTTTGGACTCGACGAGCATGCGCGCGAAGCGAGGATCGACCGGAAGGCGTGCGACGTCGCGGCCGATACGAGTGACCGAACCGTCCGCACGCACGGCACCGAGTTCGCGGAGAAGGTCGAGCCCGTCCTTGATGCCTCGCGAATCGGGCGGCTGAAGGAACGGGAAGGCCGCGATGTCACCGAGCCCGAGCGTGAGCATCTGCAGGATGACCGCGGCAAGGCTCGTTCGGAGAATTTCAGGGTCGGTGAACGCAGGCCGTTTCTCGAAGTCGGTTTCGGAGTACAGCCGGACTGCGATGCCATCGCTCGTTCGCCCGGCGCGGCCGGCACGTTGATTGGCGGACGCCTGCGAGATCGCCTCGATCGGCAGTCTCTGAACCTTCGAGCGGGCCCCGTATCGGGAGATGCGCGCGGTGCCCGCATCGATGACGTACTTGATGCCCGGAACCGTGAGGCTCGTCTCCGCCACGTTGGTTGCGAGAATCACGCGGCGGCGCACGCCGGCGGTCCTGCCGCGCTCGAACACGCGGTGTTGATCGGCTGCGGACAGCTGCCCGTAGAGGGGAAGCACTTCGGTGGCGCGCAGGTCGGAGAGCGCGTCCTGCGCGTCGCGGATCTCGTTCTCGCCCGAAAGGAAGACGAGCACGTCTCCGGGGGCTTCGGCGTCGAGGTCGGCGAGTGCCGCACGGATACCGCCGAGAAGGTCGAGGTCCTCGGCGGAAGCGCCCTCGTCGTCGTCTCCGTTGCTTTCGGCGACGAGCGGCCGATAGCGGATCTCGACCGGGTAGGTGCGCCCGGAGACTTCGACGACCGGCGCGGGCGTGCCGTCGCTCGCGGCGAAGTGGCGGGGAGGGGAAGCACTTCGGTGGCGCGCAGGTCGGAGAGCGCGTCCTGCGCGTCGCGGATCTCGTTCTCGCCCGAGAGGAAGACGAGGACGTCTCCCGGGGCCTCGGCGTCGAGGTCGGCGAGTGCCGCACGGATACCGCCGAGAAGGTCGAGGTCTTCGGCGGAAGCGCCCTCGTCGTCGTCTCCGTTGCTCTCGGCGACGAGCGGCCGATAGCGGATCTCGACCGGGTAGGTGCGCCCGGAGACTTCGACGACCGGCGCGGGCGTGCCGTCGCTCGCGGCGAAGTGGCGGGCGAAGCTCTCGGGGTCGATCGTCGCGCTCGTGACGATGACTTTGAGATCGGGGCGCTTCGGCAGCAGCTGCTTCAGATAGCCGAGCAGGAAGTCGATCGTGAGGCTGCGCTCGTGCGCCTCGTCGATGATGATCGTGTCGTATCGGCGCAGCATCCGGTCGCGGGTCAGCTCGTTGAGCAGGATCCCGTCGGTCATCAACTTGATTCGGGTCGACGCGCTCGCTTTATCGGTGAAGCGCACCTGATAGCCGACGAGCGAGCCGAGCTCGACGTCGAGCTCGTCAGCGATCCGTTCGGCGATCGTCCGCGCCGCAAGTCGTCTGGGTTGCGTGTGCGCGATGGACTCTCGACCGAGCTCCATGCAGATCTTCGGCAGCTGCGTGGTCTTGCCGGATCCCGTCGCGCCGGCCACGATCACGACCTGGTTGTCGCGGATCGCTTCGGCGATCTCGTCGCGCATGGCGCTGACGGGAAGCTCGGGCGGGTAGGTGATGCGGAAGGGCGTCGTGGACATGAGCTGTCCATTCTCTCGTGCCCACTTCCGCGGAGCCTCCCCGACCGGCGCTCGGCGGATGATCCGTTCGGCGCGGGTTCAGCTGGTACATGAGAACCGTTCAGACAAGGGCGGGAAGGTAGATCCATGACATCGACCGCGAACGTTCCCAACATCACCCTGAACGACGGCAACACCATTCCCCAGCTCGGCTTCGGTGTCTTCCAGGTCGAGCCCGACAAGACCAGTCGTGTGGTCACGAGTGCACTCGAGGCCGGATACCGGCACATCGACACCGCGGCCGCCTATAAGAACGAAGAGGGCGTTGGTCACGCGCTGAAGCAGGCGGGAATCGCGCGCGACGAGCTTTTCATCACCACCAAGCTCTGGAACGCCCATCACAAGCGTGATGAGGCCCTCGCCGCGATCGACCGGAGTCTCGCTCACCTCGGTCTCGACTATGTCGATCTCTACCTCATCCACTGGCCGCTGCCGATGTTCGACGACTACGTCGAGGCGTGGAAGACGCTCGAGGAGATCAAGGCGAGCGGCAAGGCGCGCAGCATCGGGGTCTCGAACTTCCTGCCGGAGCATCTCGAGCGCATCTTCGACGAAAGCGAGACGGTGCCGGCCGTCAACCAGATCGAGGTCCACCCCGAGCATCAGCAGATCGAGCTGCAGCAGTTCTCCATCCAGCACGGAATCGAGATCGAGGCGTGGTCCCCGATTGCTTCCGGCAAGCTGCAGGACAACGAGGAGATCCACGCGATCGCCGAGAAGTACGGTAAGACCGTCGCTCAGATCACGCTGCGCTGGCATCTCGATGAGGGCCGCATCATCTTCCCGAAGTCCAACAATGCCGAGCGTCAGCGCGAGAACTTCGACATCCTCGATTTCGAGTTGACGACCGACGAGCTCGCCGTCTTCGATGCGCTCGACAAGGGTGCGGAAGGTCGGATCGGCGCTGACCCCGCCACAGCGGACTTCCGCTGACCGGTCGGTGCGTGACGCGGCGGGCGTAGCGTGGAGTGGGTGACTGCTTCCGTTACAGCCCGCCGTCGGCGTTTACGAACCGTTCCAAGGATGAGGTGCTCGGCGATATGAATCGGCTCACCGACTCCGTCAGTCCCTACCTTCTCTCGCATGCCGATAACCCGGTCGACTGGTGGCCGTGGACGCAGGCGGCCTTCGATGAGGCGAAGGAGCGGGATGTTCCTGTAATCGTCTCCATCGGTTACGCGACCTGTCACTGGTGCCACGTGATGGCGCGTGAAAGTTTCAGTGACGAGGCGATCGCCGCGGTGATGAGGGAGCGTTTCGTCTCGATCAAGGTGGATCGTGAAGAGCACCCGGAGGTGGACAGCAGCTATATGGCAGCCGCGGGGGCATTCACCCGCGGGCTCGGCTGGCCGCTGACCGTTTTCGCGACTCCTGACGGGCGGCCATTCTTCGCCGCCACCTATTGTCCGCCCGAACCTGTGCGCGGCCACCCCTCTTTCCGGCAGGTACTAGATGCGGTCTGGGAGGCGTGGACCGGACGGCGCAACGCGATCGACGAGACAGCGGGGCGCCTCGCTGAGGCACTCGGACAGGCAGCAGCTGGTGGCGACGGTGGTGGTGAACCTACGACTCTTGATTTTCAGGCTGTCGTGGGTGAGCTCGAGAGACATGAAGACACGCGTTTCGGCGGCTTCGGTGATGCCCCTAAGTTCCCTGTCGCGCCGGTGATTCTCATGCTCCAGCGGCTTGGCGCGTCGACCTTGTTGGAGCCGCAACCTCGCCAACGGGCGGACGATCTCGCACGGAGGACGTTGAGGGCTATGGCGGCGTCTCCGTTGCGCGATGCGGTCGAAGGCGGGTTCTTCCGGTATGGCACCCGTCGGGACTGGAGCGAGCCGCACTACGAACGGATGCTCTACGACAACGCCTTACTCCTACGTTCGTATGCATGGGCGGGAGAAACCGAGGTCTGCGTCGGCATCGTCGACTTCCTACTCGGTGTGTTGCGTCGCGACGGCGGCGCGTTCGGCTCAGCGCAGGACTCGGAGTCGTTCGTCGATGGTCAACGAACCGAGGGTGGCTATTACGCCCTCTCCCGAGACGAAAGGCGAAGGCAGGAACCGCCCAAGGTCGACGGCAAGGTGCTCGCCGGATGGAATGGGCTCGCTATCGGCGCCCTCGCCTCGGCGGGTGAGCGACTCGGTCGGCCCGAATGGGTGGACGCTGCAGCGGCCACGGCAGATTACCTTCTCACTCGGCACGTCGACTCCGGCCGGCTGATCCGGGCGAGCCTCGACGGGCGAGCGTCCGACGCTCCTGCTGTGCTCGAGGACTACGGGATGCTCGCTCACGGTCTGCTCGATCTGGCTCTCGCCAGCGGGCGGGTGCGTTACGCCGAAGCGGCTCGCGATCTCGTCGACCGGCTCGCCGACGCAGACGGGTTGACTGTTCCGGGCGGCGGGGATCCGATCCTTGCGGCGCAGGGCATCGGGGTCGCTCTCGACCCGAGCGAGGGTGCATACCCCTCCGGCATCTCGCAGATGGCATCCGCCGCGCTCACCCTGTATGAGCTGACGGGCGAACTGCGCTATCGGAAGTTGGCCGAGCGGGCCGTTGAACCGCTCGCGAACCTCGCCGTCAGTCAGACGGTCTCGATGGGTGGAACGCTTGCTGTTCTCGCCGATCTGCGTGCGCCGTCGCGGGAGCTCGTCGTCGTGACCGACGATCGGACGGATCCGCTCGCCACGTTGGCCTATGCCGCTCGCGGAGTGACGATTACCGCGGTGCTCAGCACCGAGCAGGCTCAGGAGTTCGCCGCAGCGGGATTCTCGCTGTTCGAAGGGCGAGAAGGACCCGCGGCCTACCTCTGCGAAGAGCGCGTCTGTTCACTGCCTGCCAAGACGGCCGACGCCCTGATGTCCGTCCTGGAACGACCCGGCATTCGTTGACCTGACGCCCAGCCGGGCGGGGCACGCTCGCAGCATGAGCGAACCTGATGGCCTTGCTGATGTGTGGGATGACTGGAAGGCGGCGGTCAACATGACGCCCGCTGAACTCGAAAAGTGGCTTGCGACCGACGAGTCGCAGAAGGTCGGCGACAGCAGCGGGGGAGGGGAATCCACCGGTCATAAGTCGGGTCGCCGCATCGTCGAGTTGCTGAGGACGAAGAAGGGCGATCTGACCGAGGACGATGTCGCATGGATGCGGAAGGTCGTGGGTTATGTTCACCGGCATTCAGCGCAGCGTCCCGACGGTGACATCGAGGAGACCCCATGGCGCTACTCGCTCATGAACTGGGGCAACGACCCTCTTAAGTGAGAGACGGCCATCGAGGTAGTCGGCGCGCGCAGCCGTTTGGTGAGTCAGGTTAGGCGTGCCTAAGATGCTCCGGTGGCACGCACGATCCCAGACCCCTCGGTACACGTCTTCTTCGCAGGCATGCCATCCGACCTGGTCTCGATCGAGGCGATGCTCGCGACCATGCCGATCTGTTCCTACGGTCAGGTAGTCATCGAATCGGACGATGAGCTGCCAGTGCTCGAGCTCCCTCGCCGCGTTCAACTGCGTCGTGTTCCGTCTTCTCGGGGATTCGTCGGCGAGACTCTGCCCGGCGAAGCGATCGCCGCGGCTGCAGATGCTTGGCTGGCCGAGTGGATGCCCGATGAGTCAGCGGGAAGCGCCCGCCACTTCTTCGGGTGGATCGGCTGCGAGGGCAGCGACGTGGCCCGCGACGCCGCACGCCGTGTCGACCACATGCTGCGCGCGGGGCTGTCCGGCAACTGACCCGAGCGTTCGCCCGGTTCCCAGAACGGGATGTGAAGGTCGACGCATGCGCCGAGCGATCCGAGTCCTTCCCATCATCGCCCTCACCGCGGCGCTGTCCGGGTGTTTCCCCGTCGTGGTCGAGAGCTCCGAGCCGGTCGAGGTCGATCCGTCGGTGAGCGCAGAACCCACGGACGCCTCGGGAACGGAAGGCGCCGTACCGGTGGACGGTGACTGCGAGAGTGGCGAGCTGCTCATCACCGAGCCGGGCGAATACCGGTTCGGCGAATGCGATTCGATACGCGTCGAGGGAACCGACATCGAGGTCGATGCGGTGCGGCTCACGAACCTCGACATCCGGGGCGATCGGATCGATGTCGAAGCCGACCACATCGAGACGCTGACCGTCGAGGGCAACGACAACGACCTCGACGCCGGTGAATTCGGCTCGATCTCGATCCGCGGCGACCGCAACGAAATCGACGCCGACGACCGTGCCGGAGACATCGTGGTCGAGGGCAACGACAACTCGGTCGACGCGGAGACGACCGGCGCGATCGACGACCGCGGAGACCGCAACGACTTCGACGAGTGATTCAGACCCAGCTCGGTAGCCAGATGTGGAGCTGCCAGAACCAGAACGGCGTCTGCATCCCGCTCCAGAGCGGATAGAAGAAGGCGCTCACGAGCCCGACGAGAACAAGGAAGACGAGCACGAACCGGCGGCGGACCGCACCCTCTCGCCACGCGAGAGGAAGACGACGGCGGACCGGCGCGATGACCCGGTCGACGGGGTGGACCTCGTCCTCGACTGCAGCTGGCGGAACGGCCCGCTCGACGAATCCTCGAGCAGGGAGGCCCGCGATGAGAGCGACCGTCGCTGCGAGACACAGCACGAGATAGGGCTCGAAAGCGATCGCATAGAACTGGAACATCGTTCGCGTCGGATAGAGCAGCCACGGCAGATACCCCGCCGCTATCCCGGTGAGGACGAGGCCGACCCTCCACTCGCGATAGCGAGCGAAACGGTAGACGAGGTAGACAGCGGCGAGCACTGCGGCCCACCAGAGGATCGGGTTGGCGGTCGACCAGACGATCTCGGAACAGTAGTCCCAACCGCAGCCGTTCTCGCCGGTCTCGCTTCCGCGGTAGTAGATCTGGGTCGGGCGTGCAAGCAACGGCCAGAGGATGGCCGGAGTCGCGTAGGGGTGCGACACGCTCAAGCCGTTGTGGAAGGCGTAGATACCCGCGTGCCAGTGCCAGAGGTTCTGCAGCACCTCGGGAACCCAGGCCAGCGCGCCGGTCCAGCGTTCGCCGCCACCGGCGATCCAGTTGCGGTCGTAGCCACCTGTCGTGGCGAACCATCCGCTCCAGCTGGCCAGGTAAGCGGCGAGCGCTGCAGGGACCATGAGCAGGAAGTTCAGCGGCGCTTGTTTGAGCAGGACGCCCTGCCACCACAACGGCACCCCCGCTTGTCGGCGCGCGTTCGCCTCGGTGACCAGCACGTACAACGCGAAGACGGCGAGGAAATAGAGCCCCGACCATTTGACGGCGCTCATCAGCCCGAACGAGACTCCCGCGGCGACGAGCCAGGGCCGTCGCCATAGGGCGGGACCCCATGACCTCGCTTTTCCGTCCGCGGTGGACCGCTGGAGCCAACGTTCCATCCCTCCTTCGATCCATGATCGGTCGAGGAGGACCGCGGCGAAGCCGAGCAGGCCGAAAAGCATGACGAAGTTGTCGAGGAGCGCTACCCGAGACAGCACGATGGCGTGGCCGTCGATCGCCAAGAGGGCGCCTGCCAACACAGTGATGGTCGAGTTGCGCCATAGGCGGTGGGTTATCGCCATGACGACAACGACGCCGAGGATTCCCGCGATCGCCACCGAGAGGCGCCATGACGCAGGGTCGGTCGGACCGAGCGCGGCCATCCCGAGAGCGATGAGCCACTTCCCGAGCGGAGGGTGTGCGAGCGGAGGGTGTGCGGGGTAGGAGGCCTGGTCGGTGAAACCGTTCGGGTCACCCGCGTTGAATGCGTCGTCGGGAGCGTCGCCCGGCCACGATCCCTCGTAGCCGAGGTTCCACATCGACCACGCGTCCTTGACGTAGAACGTCTCGTCGAACATGAGCGTCGATGGGTGCCCGAGGTTCTGCAGTCGCAGGATGGCGGCGAGCAGCGTGACGGCGAGAGGGCCACCGAGGCTCCACCATCGGGTCGTGGCGAAGGAGCTGAGCAAGGGAGCGAATCGTCTCTGGCGAGAGGTGGCCGTCTGTTCAGCGACCTCAGGCCTGGCTCTTGTCACCCGCCAACTTTACGGCTCGTTCACGAGGCCTCGGCCCACGACCGCACCCGTGACACCTTCAGCGGGAACTCGATCGGGAAGCTGCCGAAGACAAGGCCGGTGGCGCGCCTCGCCGCAGCGTGCACGGCCTCCTCGACCGCGTTCCCGGCGCCGTGGGGAGTGTGGATGACGACCTCGTCGTGCAGGAAGAAGACGAGGTGCGGCCGCGCGGTCAAAGGGAGATTCGGTTCTTCGGAACCAGCTTCGCCGATCTCCCAGAGCAGGTTCCGGAGGGTCGCGAGCCAGCACGACGCCCACTCGGCGCCCGTGCCCTGCACGACGAAGTTGCGGGTGAAGCGGCCCCACTTCCTCCTATCGCGCTGGCGGGCGTCGCCGTCATCGTCGGGAAGGTCGCCGAGCGGCGCGGTCCAGTCGCCGTCGGGAAGGGGCGATCCTCGCCCGAGGAAGGTCTGCACCGCTTCGCCGCGCTCGCCTGCACGCGCAGCCTCTTCCACATAGGCGAAGGCGCGCGGATACAGCCGCGCGAGGCGGGGGACGAGGCGTCCGCTCTCGCCTTTCGTCGCCCCGTACATCGCGCCGAGCATGGCGAGTTTGCCGTCGTTGCGACTCGCGACCGCGCCTCGGTCGACCATGCCCTGATAGAGGTCGACCGACCCCGCTGCTTCCGCCATGGCGAGGTCGCGGCTCATCCCCGCGAGTGCGCGAGGTTCGAGTTGCGCGACGTCGGCGACCACGAACTCCCAGCCCTCATCGGCGATGACAGCGGGTCGCAGCTGACCGGGGTACGAAAGGGCGCCGCCGCCGTGCGAAGCCCACCGGCCGGTGACGACGCCCGCGGGCAGATAGGTCGGTCGGTAGCGCCCGTCGTGCACCCATGTGTCGAGCCAGCGCCAGCCGTTGGCGGCGGAGAGGCGGAGCAGCTTCTTGTATTCGAGCAGGGCCGGGATGCCCGGGTGCTCCAACCGCGAAAGCGTCCACGAACGAGTATCAGGCGCGTCGAGTCCTGCTCGGCGCAGCGCCTTGGCGAGCTGCGCTGGGACGTCGGGATTGAGGTCGGGGTCGTCGAACGCGTTCCGGATGTGGGCCAAGAGTGTTTCGAGCACCGCAGGCCGGGTCCCGGCGGGGGGCCGCGGGCCGATGAGGGCCGTCAGAATCTGCCCGTGCACGTCCGCGCGAACGGGTAGGCCGGCGTAAGTCATCTCGGCGGCGACGAGCGCTCCGGAACTCTCGGCCGACAGCAGCAGCCGGAGACGGTTGCGGTCGGGGGATGCGGTGAGGACACGTGACTGTCGTTCATATTCGGCCGCAGCATCGAGCGTCTCGGCGTGCTCGTGCAGCTGGAAGAGAGCGGAATCGGATTCACCGACCGGCGCCAACTCGGCCCACGCTGCGTCGTCGGCGGTGGGCTGAACCAGGTCGACCGCGGGGGAGGAGCGAAGGACCTGATGACAGAGCCGGAGGTCGACGCACCGACGCACGCGAATTCCCGCATCGAGCAACGCGGGATACCACCGGGTCGTGTCATCCCAGACCCACAGCGGTTGACCTGCTTCACGTTCGGTGACGAACGCGGGAAGTGCAGGGGACGCGAGAACCGAGTGGCGGACCGCGCCGTCGGAGTCCCGTTCCGTCACCGAGACCTCTTCGCCCGTCCGTCTGAGGACGATCGCCGAACCGGCGTTCGAGGGCGCGGTCGGCTCGGACATGGGGACAGCCGATCACGGGCGACTGACATCTCGCCGCAGCGACGCGGTCCGCCGATCCGCGGAGCGATGCCGCAGCCGTGGAAGACTGAGCCGATGCTCCTGCTCGCCGCAACTCCGATCGGCAACCTCGGGGACGCGACGACCCGGCTGCGCACGGCGCTCGCCGAATCGCCCGTGGTCGTCGCCGAGGACACCCGCGTGGCGCAGCGGCTCATGGCGGGGCTCGGCATCGACGCGAAACCGCGGCTGATCTCGATGAACGACCACAACGAACGTGCCCGGGTCGACGAGATCGTGGCGCTCGCAGAGTCCGGCGACGTCCTGGTCATCAGCGATGCGGGGATGCCGACAGTCTCTGACCCCGGCTATCGCCTCGTCGCCGCAGCAATCGAAGCCGGCGTCGATCTCACGGTGCTTCCGGGGCCGTCGGCCGTCCCTGTCGCGCTCGCGCTTTCGGGGCTACCGACAGACCGGTTCGCCTTCGAAGGCTTCCTCTCCCGCAAGCGCCCCGAGCGCAGATCCGCGCTCGGGGCGCTTGCGCGCGAGCCGCGAACGCTGGTCTTCTTCGAGTCGCCGCAGCGCCTCGGCGGCTTCCTCGCCGACCTCGCCGATGCATTCGGTGGTGACCGCCGGGTCGCCGTGTGCCGCGAGCTCACCAAGATGTTCGAAGAGGTCATCCGCGGAACTGCAGCCGAGCTCGCAGATCGCTTCGAGGACGGCGCGCGCGGCGAGATCGTCGTCGTCGTCGAAGGTGCAGCGACGGTGGTGGTCGACCTCGATGAGGGCACGCGTCAGGTGCTCACCCTGACAGCTGCGGGAGCGCGTCTGAAGGATGCGGCTGCCGAAGTCGCCGCCGAGACCGGACTGTCACGACGCGATCTGTATGAGGCGGCGCTCAAGGCCGCGCGTCCGGGAACCTGATCGGAACCTGTCTCGGGGTCTCTCTCTGAGACGCCTCGATCGCTCGCCGATCGCCTCCAAAGCGGCGCATCGTCGGGCTGCCGGGCTGCAACCGTTGACCGCGCGAAGCGACGCCAAGCCGAGCAAGTGCGCGGAGCGGGGTGGGAGGGCGCTGTAAATGAGGGATTCTCTCGGTTGAGTGGGCCGAAACTCGAGATTCAGTCCACAAGGGGCTTGCATTTCTTGAGAAAAGGGGAGTCGATGTCTGCAGCTGTGCGATTTTCCAAGTACGGCGGCGCTGACGTGCTTCGCCTCGTCGACGTCGAAGACGCCGGAGTGGGGCCCGGTGAAGTCAAGGTCGCCGTCGTCGCTGCAGGACTGAATCCTGGCGAGATCGGTATCCGCGAGGGAGTGCAGGCGCACCGGTTCCCCGCCACTTTCCCAGAGGGCCAGGGAAGCGACTTCGCGGGGCTCGTCGCCGCGGTCGGCCCGGGAGTGAAAGGTTTCTGCGTTGGGGACGCAGTCATCGGCTTCAGTGACTCTCGAAACGCGCAAGCAGAGTTCGCCGTGGTCCCGGCTGACCGGCTGCTCCCCAAGCCGGACCGCCTCGACTGGCGTCAAGCTGGAACGATCTACGTCGCGGGTACGACCGCGTGGGCCAGTGTCGACGCGGTCGACGTCTCAGAGGGGGACACCGTCGTGGTCGCAGGCGCAGCCGGTGGGGTCGGCGTCGTCGCCGTTCAACTGGCCGTGCAGCGGGGAGCGAACGTCATCGCGGTCGCGAGCGTCGCCCACCACGATTACCTCCGCGGTCTTCTTGCGGATCCCGTTGAGTACGGTGACGGCCTGGCGGGCCGGATCCGCGAGGCTGCGCCCGACGGCGTAGACGCCTTCATCGATGCGCACGGCAACGGATACGTCGATCTCGCTGTCGAACTCGGTGTCGAGCCGCGTCGTATCAACACCGTCATCGATTTCGAAGCAGCGAAACGGGTTGGGGCGCGCGCCGAAGGACAGGCGTCGGTCGAAGCGCGTCCGGTGCTGCGGCAACTCGTCGACCTGTTGGCTCGCCGTCTCCTCGAGATACCGATCTATGCGGCGTACCCGCTCCGCGAGGTGCGCGACGCATACAAGAAGGTCGCTGAGGGGCACGGTCTCGGCAAGGTCGTCCTCGACGTCCGCACGATCTCGTGCACCGCGACCCTCGCCCGCGAGGTCGCGTAACCGTCAGCAGGTGCGGGGAGAGCCGCAAGTAGGATGGCAGCCATGTCTTCCGGCGACTCCTTCTACATCACGACGCCGATCTTCTACCCGAGCGACGTCCCGCACATCGGGCACGGCTACACCGAGGTGGCGGCCGACGTCCTCGCCAGGTGGCATCGCCAGGCAGGTGACGACACCTGGCTGCTCACCGGCACCGACGAGCACGGGCAGAAGATGTTGCGTACCGCGGCCGCTGGGGGGATGACCCCCGGCGAATGGGCGGACAGGCTGGTCGCCGAGTCATGGATCCCGCTGCTCGACACTCTCGACATCGCCAACGACGACTTCATTCGCACCACTCAAGAGCGCCACGAGAAGGGCGTCCAAGCGTTCGTCTCGAAGCTGCACGACGACGGCCACATCTACACGGGTGAATACGAGGGCTTCTACTGCGTCGGCTGCGAGGAGTACAAGCAGCAGAGCGAGCTCGTCGAGGGCACCGGGCCGTACGAAGGGCAGCAGGTGTGCGCCATCCACTCGAAGCCTGTCGAGCTGCTGCAGGAACGTAACTACTTCTTCAAGATGAGCGAGTTCCAGGACCGCCTTCTTGCGCTGTACGAGGAGCGCCCCGACTTCGTGCAGCCGGAGAGCGCCCGCAACGAGGTCGTCTCATTCGTCAAGCAGGGACTCGCCGACCTGTCCATCTCGCGCTCGAGCTTCGACTGGGGCATTCCCATCCCTTGGGATGAGAAGCACATCCTCTACGTCTGGTTCGATGCGCTGTTGAACTATGCCACCGCCGTCGGATACGGCGTCGACGACGACAAGTTCGACCGTCGTTGGCCGGGCGTGCAGCTCGTCGGCAAAGACATTCTGCGCTTCCATGCGGTGATCTGGCCGGCCATGCTCATGGCGGCGGGCCTCGAGGTGCCGAAGAACGTCTTCGCGCACGGCTGGCTGCTCGTGGGCGGCGAGAAGATGTCGAAGTCCAAGCTCACGGGCATCGCTCCAGAGCAGATCACCGATGTGTTCGGCTCCGACGCATTCCGCTACTACTTCATGCGTGCGATCACGTTCGGGCAGGACGGCTCCTTCAGCTGGGAGGACCTGACCGCCCGCTACCATGCCGAACTCGCCAACGGCTTCGGCAATCTCGCCTCTCGCGTCCTGGCGATGATCACCCGCTACTTCGACGGCGTACTGCCCGCGCCCACCGAGTACACCGACGCCGACCTCGCTATCCAGCAGATCGTCGCCGAAGCGGTTCACGATGCCGACGCAGCGATGGACCGTTTCGCGATCCACGAATCGATCGCCGCGGTCTGGACCATCGTCGACAGCCTGAACGGCTACATCACGGACCAAGAGCCCTGGGTCTTGGCCAAGGACGAGACCCGCCGCGCTCGTCTCGGCACCGTCCTGTACACCGCTGGCGAGGGTCTCCGCGCGCTCGCCGTTGTGCTGTCGCCGGTCATTCCCAGGGCGACGACCAAGCTGTGGACCGCGCTCGGCGCCGAGCCCGAGCTCGGCGCGCTGCCTGCGCAACGGCTCCGCGAAGCCGGAACATGGGGGAAGCTCCCCGCCGGAGTCCGCGTGAGCAAGCTCGAAGCACTGTTCCCGAGGATCGAGCAGGACCCAGAAACGACCACGACGACGGCGGTGAGCGTATGAACTCCAACATTCCGATGCACCTGCGCGAACGCGAGACCTCCGAGCAGGAAGAGCTCGATTACCCACCCTTGCCCGAAGCGTTGACGGTCCCCGTCTACGACAACCACACCCACCTCGAGATCTCAGCCGGCGCCAACGCGCTCGACTACCGCGAGCACCTCGACCGGGCTTCCGCCGTCGGAGTGCGCGGCGTCGTGCAGGTCGGTACAGACCTCGAAACCAGCCGCTGGTCCGCCGAGGTCGCAGCCAACGAGCCGCGGATGCTCGCCGCCGTCGCCCTGCATCCGAATGAAGCTCCGCGGCTCGCCGAGCGTGGGGAGCTCGCCGCGGCGCTCGCCGAGATCGACGAGCTGGCCGGCCGTCCCCGGGTCCGGGCGATCGGCGAGACGGGGCTCGACTTCTTCCGAACGGGCGAAGACGGGCGCGCTGCGCAGTACGAGAGCTTCGAGGCGCACATCGAGATCGCCAAGAAACATGGCCTTGCGCTGCAGATCCACGACCGTGATGCCCACGACGAGGTCGTCGAGGTGCTGAAGCGGGTGGGTGCTCCCGAAAAGACGGTCTTTCACTGCTTCTCCGGCAGCATCGAACTCGCGAGAGTGATCGCCGACAACGGCTGGTTCGCGTCGTTCGCGGGCACGGTGACATTCAAGAGCGCGCAGGATCTTCGCGACGGGCTCGAGTTCCTGCCGCGCGCGAGCCTTCTGATCGAGACCGACGCCCCGTACCTCACCCCGAAACCGATGCGGGGGCGTCCGAACGCGCCCTACCTGATTCCGCACACGCTGCGCTTCATGGCCGATTATCTGGGCACCGACGCGTCGATGCTCGCGGCGCAGATGAGTTCGAACACCGAGCTGGTTTACGGCTCGTGGAGCGACGAGCCGCCCGAGCCCGATGTGACGGCGTCATCGACGCGAATACGGTCAGACGGATCGTGCGTCTCGCTGGCGTCGAGCCCGGCGATCGTGTGCTCGAAGTCGGGCCCGGCCTCGGCTCGCTGACACTCGGCATTCTGGAAGCGGAAGCCTCCGTCACCGCGGTCGAGATCGACCGGAGGCTCGCCGCTGAGCTGCCGGCGACCGTCGCATCCATGGCCGGAGCGGAGACGGCGGCGCGTCTCGATGTCGTCACTTCGGATGCCCTCAAGGTCACCGAACTCGCCGAAGCACCCGTGCATCTCATCGCGAACCTTCCCTACAATGTGTCGGTCCCGGTGCTGTTGCACCTGCTCGAACACTTCCCGTCGCTGCGCTCGGGGGTGGTCATGGTGCAGTCCGAAGTCGGCGAGCGCATCGCCGCCCCACCCGGATCGAAGACCTACGGCTCGCCGAGCGTGAAGGCGGCCTGGTATGGCGACTTCCGTATCGCCGGGCGTGTCAGCAGGCAGATCTTCTGGCCCGTCCCGAACGTCGATTCGGTCCTCGTGGGGTTTCGTCGGCACGACGCCGTTCGAGGTGACGAGGCGACACGGCGACGACTTTTCCGCATCGTCGATGCCGCCTTCGGTCAGCGGCGCAAGATGCTCCGTCAAGCCCTCGCTGAGCTGTTGGGCTCGAGCGCAGGGGCGATAGCCGTGCTCGAAGCCGCAGGAGTCGACCCGACGGCGCGAGGCGAGAACTTGAGCATCGGAGACTTCGAGCGGATCGCCGTAGCAGCACCGCAGACGTAGCCCGGGCCAAGCTCTACTTCCGTCGTCGGGTCTTCCGGACAGCGGCGGACCCGTTAGGTTGGAGGAATGAGCGCGGTGTCGAGACCGGTGCTTGCCAAGGCCCCCGGCAAGATCAACGTGTTCATGCGCGTCGGTCGTCTCGAAGAAGACGGATACCACGACGTCGCAACCGCCTATCAGGCGGTCTCGCTCTGCGAAGAGGTCCGCGCCTATCCCGCGAGCGACTTCTCGGTGAGCTTCGACGGCCCCATCGACACCTCGAACCTTGAGACCGACGGATCCAACATCGCCATCAAGGCGGCACTCATGCTCGCCCGAGCGGTTGACTATCGCGGTGGGGTGCGGCTCGAGATCACCAAGCGCGTTCCTATCGCGGGCGGGATGGGCGGCGGATCCGCCGACGCAGCGGCGACCCTCGTGGCCTGCGACGCTCTGTGGGGAACCGGGCTCGGACGCGACGACCTGCACGCCCTCGCCGCGCGCCTCGGCGCAGACGTACCGTTCGCCTTGATGGGTGGCACAGCGATCGGCACCGGACGCGGAGACCAGCTGAGTCCTGCTCTCGCGAAAGGCGGGTTCCACTGGGTGCTCGTGCTCGCCGACCACGGCCTCAGCACACCGACGGTCTATCGCGAGCTCGATCGGCACCGCGAGCGCAATGCCGCTGATCTTTCCCCGGCGGTCGTCGCTCCGCAGGTCGACGCCGATGTTCTGCAGGCGTTGCGGGCGGGCGATCCGCACATGCTCGCCGAGAGCCTGCACAACGACCTGCAGGCAGCGGCTTTGCACCTCGAACCCGAGCTTTCCGCTGTACTCGAGCTCGGTGAGCGCAATGGTGCTCTCGCCGGCATCGTGTCTGGCTCAGGACCCACGGTCGCTTTTCTCGCTGCCGACGCCGACACTGCGATCGCGCTGCAGATCGCCCTCTCAGCGGCTCACCTCGAGGTCATCCGTGTCACCGCTCCTGCCCAGGGTGCACGGCTTTTTCACGACTAGTAGCTCGATCGCGCAGGTCAGACGGCGGGCGGCTCGGCCGCGAGGGTGGCCCGACCGAGTCGCAATCGCCCGTCTGTGATGGGCTCGGCGCGGATCCCGCCGCGGCCGCGGAGCGCACGGAACGCGCCGGGAGCCAGCACAACATCCATCCACGCACACGGGTTCGCTGGCCGATGGCCCTGGAACTCGATGGGACCGTCCCCGCTGTCGAGGCTGAAGCGTCGCCTCGTGAGCGCGTCGACATCAGCGCCGCGGAGGACGATATTGCGTCGCGTCAACGCCTGGTCGGGGACCCGCTGAAGGGCGAGGTCTTCGGCGACTGCGTCGAGCGATTCGGCGGCGAAGAGGCTGACTGCCGAGCGCCGGTGCGCTGGCCGGTTGAAGTAGCGATCTCCGACGATTCCCATCCCTGCACGGATCTCGACGCGGTCAACGGTCTCGTCACCGACTGATGGGGCGGGGCCGTCGGATGGTCGCCCCTCATATCGGTGCAGTGGGGAGACGAGGAGGAGCACGATCTCCACTTCGGTCGTCGTCAAGGGAGCCTCCATCTGCAGAACTCTAGACTTGAGGCGTGGCACATCTTCTCGGGGCCGAGCGGCTCGGACTCGAGTACCCCACCAAAGTCGTTTTCGAGCAGGTCACGGTCGGTATCGCCGACGGTGACCGTATCGGCATCGTCGGGCGCAACGGCGACGGCAAATCGTCGCTCATGCGCATGCTTGCGGGCGAGATCGAGCCCGACGGCGGCAAAGTCACCCGCCGCGGCGGGGTGCGGATCGGTGTCCTCAGTCAGCGTGACTCGTTCGGCGAATCGAACACGATCGCCGAGGCGATCGTCGGTGACACTCCCGAGCATGAGTGGGCGGGCGACGGACGCGTCCGCGATGTCATCGCAGGTCTCGTCTCCGACCTCGACTGGCATGCCCCGCTCGATTCGCTTTCCGGTGGGCAACGCCGACGAGTATCCCTCGCGGCGCTTCTTGTCGGTGACTGGGATGTGCTCATGCTCGATGAGCCCACCAACCATCTCGACATCGAGGGCGTCGCGTGGCTTGCCGAACATCTGAAGCGGCGCTGGGCGGCTGACTCGTCGGCGCTCGTCGTCGTCACTCACGACCGGTGGTTCCTCGACGAGGTGTGCACTGCGACGTGGGAGGTGCACGACCGCATCGTCGAGCCGTTCGAGGGCGGCTACGCGGCGTACGTGTTGCAGCGGGTCGAGCGTGACCGGATGGCTGCGGCGACGGAGGCGAAGCGGCGCAACCTGATGCGCAAGGAGCTCGCATGGTTGCGTCGGGGGCCGCCCGCACGCACATCGAAGCCGAAGTTCCGGATCGACGCGGCCAACCAGCTGATCGAGGATGAGCCTCCTGTCCGCGACACGGTGTCGCTCACGAGTCTTGCGACCGCTCGGCTCGGAAAGGATGTCGTCGACCTGGAGGACGTCGCCTTCTCCTATGGCGACCGCACGATCATCTCGGGCGTCGAATGGCGCATCGCGCCAGGGGAACGGACAGGCATCGTCGGCGCGAACGGTGCAGGCAAGAGCACGCTCCTCGGCCTGATCACCGGAGCACTGCAGCCGACCTCTGGACGGATCAAACGCGGTAAGACCATCCGCGTGGCGACCCTCACCCAGCAGCTTGTGGGCCTCGATGAGGTCGCGGAAGAGCGGGTCAGCACGGTCATCGGCCAGCTGCGCACGAGCTACGTGAGCGGATCGGGGTCGAACGCCGTGGAGCTGACGCCGGGACAGCTGCTCGAGCGGCTCGGTTTTTCGTCCGCACAGCTCTCGACGCCGGTGAAAGACCTGTCCGGTGGTCAGAAGCGGCGACTGCAGTTGTTGCTCATCCTGCTCGATGAGCCGAACGTGCTGATCCTCGACGAGCCGACCAACGATCTCGACACGGACATGCTGGCCGCGATGGAGGATCTGCTCGACTCGTGGCCGGGGACCCTCATCGTGGTCTCGCACGACCGATATCTGATGGAGCGGGTCACCGACCAGCAGTACGCGGTGCTCGGCGGGCATCTGCGCCATCTGCCGCGCGGAGTCGAGCAGTACCTCGAGTTGCGGAAGGCCGAGTCGGCGCGTCCGGCGTCCTCTATGGCGGCGTCGAAGCCCGCGGACACGACTCCCTCGATGTCCGGCGCCGACCGGCGTTCCGCCGAGAAGGAGGTCGCGTCGCTCGACCGTCGGATCGAGAAGGCGAATGCCGAACGGGTAAGTCTTCACGATGCGTTCGCGACCCACGACCAGTCCGATTACGACGGTCTCACCGAGCTGCAGCGGAAGCTCTCCGACGTGGAGACACGCATCGCCGACTACGAGACGCGGTGGCTGGAGCTTTCGGAACATCTCGAGGCCTGAGCCCGGATCGACGGCACTGCTGACGTGACTCGTCGAACGAGATAGCGCAGTTCGCAGCGTGTTGCGCGTCCCACGCCGCCCTCACAGTTAGTTTTGACGCGCGGCGGCGGTATGAGGGACTGCAGTGGGGGGCTCTTTGCCGTGCGCGCGATTCGGAAGGGGAATGCAGAGTGCATAGGGGGCGCCACGAGGTGGTTGAGAACGCGGGCGATCGACGCCGAGTCGGACGTCGTGTGCGTCGACGTCGTCACATCGTACTGATCGTCGCCATGGCCGCCTCGGCCGCGACCATCGCGGTCGGCACGACGGGTGCGTACTTCACGTCGCAGTCCACCTTCCAGGCGAGCGGGACGACAGCGACCCTTCCCGCGGTCCCGATGACGGCGACGAAGGACGGCGCGACCATGTTGGGGCAGAGCACATCCATCTCGTTGGGCGACCCTGACCTCAGCGCTTTCGAGGCCAGTGGTGCTCCGCAAACCCCGACGTTCACCCTTCAGCGCTCCACGTCAGCCGACTTCACGCCGGCGGCGGCGCCCCAGACCATTTACACCGGCACGAACCCGATCTACACCGACGAGATCCTCGGGACGGCGAGCTCGGGGCGGCAAGCCCGTCAGGTCGTCGGAACGATCAGCGGAACGGGAACGTTCGCGCTGATCGGGACCAAGGTCTACGGCTGGGGCACGGTGCGCGAGGGGACCGCCACCTCCGGCACAGCATGGCTGGCAACCGGCACCCCCACGGAGATCGCCGGATTCCCGAACGACGTAGTGAGCTTGGCGGCCGGAGCCGACCATGTCTGCGGTCTCACAGCCGGCGGCGCCGTGTACTGCGCTGGGTGGAACACATACGGGCAGCTCGGCAATAACACGGTCACCGGAGAGAACAACTCGACGACCACCAAGTTGCGCACCACCGCCGTCCAGGTCTCCGCCAACGCGACGTTCCAGAACAAGACCGTCGTCGCCATCGATGCAGGCGCCCAGTACACCTGCGCGCTCGCCTCCGATGGGAGCGTCGGCTGCTGGGGGGTCAACGACCTCGGCCAGCTCGGGAACAGCACCGTCACGGCTGCTTACAGCGCCGTTCCGGTCGCTGTCGGAATGCCGGCCGGCTCGGTCGCGGTGAGCAGTATCTCGGCGGGAACCACGGCGGCGTGCGCCGTGCGAAGTGGTGCGCAGGTGAGCGCCAGTGAAGCGGTTGTGTGCTGGGGCGGAAACGGTTCCGCGCAGGTCGTTGCGGGTAGCGCGGACAGCGCGGCTCACCGCACTCCTACGGCGCTGAATGGAGGTGCCGCCTTCGCTGGCGGAATCGTCGGTATCGATGTCGGCCAGGCAGCGACCTGCGTTGTCACGGGAGCGACATCCGGCGCGAATGTTGCATGTTGGGGCGGGAACGTCAACGGAGTCGTCGGCGATGGCGCATCCGCGACTCTTGCGGCCCCGAAGCTCATCGATATTTCGGCGGACGCGTCGAAGCTGACCGGCTTCACCGACGTCATCGTCGATCGCAGCCACGCGTGCGCGTGGAAGGCGGCGGGGTATACCTGTTGGGGCCTCAACGACGCCGGACAGTTCGGGAACGGCGACGCGCAGAACGCCACGGTGCGGAAGCCGGTTCCCCTCGTCGACATGAACTTCTATCTCGGCGAAGGAAGCATCACGTCGTTCGGTGCAGGCACGGGATGGACCTGCGCGAGCATGTCGAGCGGCGCTCTCGGCTGCTGGGG
>Ga0210040_10001465_pt1 | contig 35558 bp, 23 predicted proteins | sample CryGeyCG12114_NA_FD_185462 | JGI IMG/M metagenome (GOLD analysis project Ga0210040, IMG submission 185462) | Groundwater microbial communities from aquifer - Crystal Geyser CG19_WC_8/21/14_NA (SPAdes) (version 2) | ecosystem: Environmental > Aquatic > Deep subsurface > Groundwater | place: USA...
GTATTGTAAGTAACATTGATAAAACGGTTGATGCTATAAAAAAGGCCATTAGAATGGCCGAAGAACAATCGGGTATTAATATTGGTATTGTAAACGTAGGTATTGCCGGTCAGCACGTAAAAAGCTTGCAGCACAACGGCAGCATTACCCGCGCCACCACCGATAACGAGATAACCGTAGAAGATGTAAATCGTTTAACCAACGATATGTACCGGTTAGTGACAAAACCCGGTGACGAGATTATTCATGTAATGCCCCAGGACTACAAAGTAGATTACGAAGAAGGTATTGTGGATCCGGTGGGTATGACCGGCGTGCGCCTGGAAGGTAATTTTCATATTATCACGGCTCAGTCCAATGCCATTAACAACCTGAATAAATGCGTCACCCGGGCCGGGCTGGAAATAGAAAACCTGATTCTGGAGCCTTTAGCTTCGAGCATGTCGGTGTTGAGCGATGAGGAAAAAGAAGCCGGCGTAGCTTTAATAGATATTGGCGGTGGTACCACCGATTTAGCGATATTTAAAGATAATATTATCCGGCACGCGGCCGTATTGCCTTTTGGCGGTAATATTATTACTTCGGATATTAAACAAGGCTGCATGGTGATGCAAAACCAGGCCGAGCAGTTAAAAGTAAAATTTGGGAAAGCCATTGCCGATGAAGCTTCTGATAATGAAATAGTTTCCATCCCGGGCTTACGCGACCGCACTCCCAAAGAGATTTCCTTAAAAAACCTGGCTTATATAATTGAAGCTAGAATGGAGGAAATTATTGAACTAGTTTACTCGGAAATTGTTAGGAGTGGATACGCGAATAATTTGGCGGCAGGCGTGGTTATAACGGGTGGAGGTTCGCAACTACAAAATTTAGTGCAACTGGTAGAGTATCTAACTGGCCTGGATGCCCGTATTGGTTATCCGAACGAGCATTTAGGCAAAAGCAAAATAGATGCCGTAAAGAGCCCGATGTATGCGACTTCTGTTGGCCTGGTACTTTCGGGTTATCGTTCTCTCGATGACCGGATTGCCCGTTACAACGAGAGCAAACAGCAGCCAGAAACCCGCACGAATGAGCGCATGGTAAATACCAAACCACAAGCCAGTGGGGGCGATTTCTTTAAAAAGATATTAGATCGTACCAAAGGCTTGCTGATCGATGACTTTGACGACAAACAAAACTATTAATATTTAAGTAAAGGTAAAAATGGCATTCTCAACCTATAAGTTTGATATTCCTTCCCAGACCAAATCCATTATTAAAGTAATTGGAGTAGGCGGAGGCGGCAGCAATGCCGTAAACCACATGTACAGCCAAGGCATTAAAGATGTAGAATTTGTGGTTTGCAACACTGATGCGCAGGCGCTGAATAGCAGCACCGTGCCGAACAAATTACAAATTGGAGTTGATTTAACGGAAGGATTAGGAGCAGGTGCCAATCCGGAGCGAGGAAAACAAGCAGCTCTGGAAAGTAAAGAACAAATCCGGGAATTATTGGGAGGCGATACCAAAATGGTGTTTATCACCGCCGGTATGGGTGGTGGTACCGGTACGGGTGCAGCGCCGGTAATTGCTAAAGTAGCCAAAGACATGGAAATATTAACCGTTGGTATTGTAACGGCTCCTTTCATGTTCGAAGGCCGCAAAAAGCGAACCCAGGCCGATAATGGAATAAAAGAATTGAGCGAAAGCTGCGATACCGTGCTGGTTATCCTGAATGACAAGTTGCGGGAAATGTTTGGTAATTTACCTATCCGGCAGGCCTTTGCCAAAGCCGATAATGTTTTGAGTACTGCCGCCAAAAGTATTGCCGAAATTATTACGGTTACTTCCGAAGTTAACGTGGACTTTGAAGATGTGAAAACTGTAATGAAAGACTCCGGCGCAGCCGTTATGGGATCGGCTACCACGGAAGGCGAAAACCGGGCTTTACGCGCTGCCGAAGAAGCTTTATCGTCTCCGTTGTTAAATAACACCGATATTCACGGGGCGCAAAAAATATTACTTTCCATTATGTCCGGTGATCAGGCCGAGCTGGAAATGGATGAATTAACCGAAATTACCGAATACATTCAGGACCAGGCCGGGGAAGAAGCCGAAGTAATTTTTGGACATGGTATTGACTCTTCTTTAGGCCAAAGCATTCGGGTAACCGTAATTGCTACCGGTTTTGCGAAAGATGGCACCAGTATAATCGCCGGTGAGTCAAAAAAAGCATCAGTGTCTCAGCCGGAAGAAACTTATCAGGCCCCCGAACCAGTTGAGGCACCTAAAATAAACCCTGAACCTAGTTTTGCTGCTCGTCAGCCGGAAAGGCCAACTCCACCCGCTGAACCGGTACGCATGCCGGTACCGGCCGAACCCTCCAAAGTGATTATTAACTTGGAGTCGCCGTACGAAGCACCGGCGCCGGAACCAGTGGAGCCCAGTGTAGTAGAAACTGATATTTTTGAAGCCGAAAGACGGCCAAATTTACAAAAGCAAACCGACGAAAGACGCGAACGTTTACGTCGGTTAAGCACCGAAATTACCAGCGATGCTATAAAAGAAAAGCTGGAAGTACCGGCTTATCTGCGCCGGAATGTGGCCCTGGAAAATGTAGCACCATCATCAGCCCGTAATATCTCCCGCTTCAACTTAAGCGATGATAATGATATTTTAGGCGATAATAAATTTCTGCATGATAATGTAGATTAATAAAAATAACTAAATAGTAAACAAAAAGACCTGTTAGAAATTGCTAACAGGTCTTTTTGTTTTATAATATATTTATTCTCCTAAATAGATATTATCGGCAGTTTAAAACATAATGAGCTGATCTATTTGCTCCTGCAATAATTGTAAATACAGGGAGTTGGTTAGTTTGCCTTCGCTTAAGTTTTTATGAATAAACATCAGCCGTGGTTTGGCAGCTAGTACGTGTACGCCTAAATAATTCAGGACATCGGTAAAATGACTGATGGCCAAAGCTCCTCCCTGGGTGCCGGTAGAAATACCAATCAAAGCCGATTTTTTATGGCGCAAAGCATTGGGGTAACTTAAGCCGTCTATAAAAGCTTTTAGTACGCCCGGAAAAGAATTATTATATTCCGGTATAACAAAAACCACTTTCTCCGACTTTTCTAAAAGTTGCGTTAGTTGGTTAAAGCCTTCGTGCTGACCGCAATTTTTATACAAAGCCGTTTGAATAAAGTCATTTGGTAAGTCTATTAAATCCAATACCTGATTTGTAATGCCGCGTTCGTTAAGCAAGCCGGCATAAATATCGGCTATAATGCGGGCATTAGCCTGCGGACGATTGGTACCCGATATAATGGTAATCATAGTTAATTATAAAAAATACAAGCGATTAATAACAGTAAATAAAAGAAAAAAGCGGGCTTTTGTGGCCCGCTTTTTTCTTTATGAAGAAAATATATTAAACGTTTTCGGAGGTTGCTTTGGCGTAGATATACTCGCGGTTTAGCATTGCAATGTTTTCTAAAGAAATACCAACCGGGCATTCGGCGGCACAGGAGCCAATATTGGTACAAGAACCAAAACCTTCAGCATCGTGTTGCGCCAGCATATTTTCGACGCGGGTTTTCCGTTCCTGCTGTCCTTGGGGCAGTAACGCTAATTGCGAAACCTTGGCACTTAAGAACAACATAGCCGAAGCATTTTTACAAGCGGCAACGCAGGCGCCACACTGAATACAAGTAGCGGCATCAAAGGCTTTATCCGCAATAGATTTCGGAATCGGAATCTCATTGGCATCGGGTACCCCGCCGGTATTAACCGAAATATAACCACCTGCCTGCTGAATGCGGTCTAAAGCTGAACGGTCAACACTTAAATCTTTATGGATGGTAAAAGCATTAGCGCGCCAGGGTTCTATCACAATGGTATCACCATCATTAAATTTACGCATGTGCAGCTGGCACGTAGTGGTGCCTTTCTCCGGACCGTGGGCCCGTCCGTTGATATAAAGGCTGCACATACCGCAAATACCTTCGCGGCAGTCATGGTCAAAAGCAATCGGTTCCTGGTTATTGTGTACCAAGTCCTCATTCAATACATCTAACATCTCCAGAAACGACATTTCCGGAGAGATATCTTTTACATTATAAGTTACCAGCTGGCCCTGCGTTTTGGCATTTTTCTGTCTCCAGACCTTTAGGGTCAGGTTCATGGGCTTGCTGTTGGGATTATTACCTGCCATTTTCTTTCTTCAATTATGAATTAAAAATTACGAATTAGAAATTATATCAGAAAGAATAAAGCCAGTTATAAAAACCTGTAAATGCATTTCTAATTTTTAATTTCTAATTTTTAATTAAAATATTATTTATAGCTACGCTGGGTTAATTTCACGTTTTCGAACGTTAGCTCTTCTTTGTGTAAAGCAGCTTCGCTGTTAGGACCGGTAAATTCCCAAGCGGCTACGTAGGCGAAATTTGCATCGTCCCGTAAAGCTTCGTTTTCTGGTGTTTGGTATTCTTCGCGGAAGTGACCACCGCACGATTCGTTACGGTTTAATGCATCGGTTACCATCAGTTCGCCCAGCTCAATAAAGTCGGCTACCCGGCCCGCTTTCTCGATGGTCTGGTTCATTTCCTCGTTTACCCCGATTAGCTTTACGTTGCTCCAGAATTCTTTTTTCAGTTCCTGAATTTTACCTTTGGCATAAGTTAAGCCTTCGGCATTACGCGACATGCCGCAGTAATTCCACATGATGTGGCCCAGTTCTTTATGGAATTCATCAACCGTTTTAGTGCCGTTGATAGATAACATTTTCTGTACCGTTGCCCGTACGTTGGTTTCTGCTTCTTTAAAGGCCGGATGATCGGTGGTTACTTTAGCGGTAGGCATTTGCGCCAGGTAATCGCCAATAGTATAAGGTAATACAAAATAACCATCGGCCAAACCTTGCATTAAAGCCGAAGCCCCCAAACGGTTAGCACCGTGGTCGGAGAAGTTGGCTTCGCCGGCCGCATATAAGCCCGGTATGGTGGTCATCAGGTTATAATCTACCCACAAGCCGCCCATGGTGTAATGCACTGCCGGGTAAATACGCATGGGACTTTCATAAGGATTTTCGCCGGTAATTTTTTCGTACATCTCGAATAAGTTACCGTATTTCTCACTTACCCGGTTTAATCCGTCGCGTTTTATAGCATCGGCAAAGTCCAGGTAAACGGCTAAGCCTGTAGTGCCAACGCCCCGGCCTTCGTCGCAGGCTTGTTTGGCGTTACGGGAAGCTACATCGCGTGGTACCAGGTTACCGAAGGACGGATATTTGCGTTCTAAGAAATAATCACGTTCGGCCTCCGGAATCTCCTGCGGCGCCCGTTTGTCGCCTTTGGCTTTCGGTACCCAAACCCGTCCGTCGTTCCGCAAAGATTCCGACATCAGGGTTAATTTAGATTGATATTCGCCGGAAACCGGAATACAGGTTGGGTGAATCTGGGTAAAGCAAGGATTACCAAAGAAAGCGCCTTTTTTATAAGCCCGCCAGATAGCCGTGGTATTAGAGCCCATCGCATTGGTAGATAAGTAGAAAACGTTGCCGTAACCACCCGTAGCCAGAACAACGGCATGGGCGCTATGCGACTCGATATGACCCGTAACTAAATGACGCGTAACGATACCACGGGCTTTTCCATCTACCAGTACTACGTCCAGCATTTCGGTACGCGGAAACAGTTGTACCTTGCCGTAAGCAATCTGGCGATTTAAAGCGCTGTAAGCACCTAGTAATAATTGCTGACCGGTTTGGCCGCGGGCGTAGAATGTACGCGATACCTGGGCTCCCCCAAAAGAACGGTTAGCTAACAAACCGCCGTATTCGCGGGCAAAAGGTACACCTTGCGCTACGCACTGGTCAATTATATTAACCGATACCTGGGCTAAGCGATACACATTGGCTTCGCGGGAACGGTAATCGCCCCCTTTAATGGTATCGTAAAATAAACGATGTACACTGTCGCCATCGTTCTGGTAGTTTTTAGCGGCATTAATACCACCCTGCGCCGCAATACTGTGGGCGCGGCGGGCACTGTCCTGAAAGCAGAATACTTTTACGTTATAACCTAACTCCGCTAAAGTTGCCGCGGCCGAAGCTCCTGCTAAACCGGATCCTACAATGATAATTTCGTACTTACGTTTGTTAGCCGGGTTTACCAGCTTAACGTTAAATCTATGGTTATCCCATTTCTCGGCTAAAGGCCCGTCAGGAATCTTGGCATCTAATATCATATATTAAAACCGATTGAGTTATTTAAAAAAGAAAAAGTAAATGGGCATGGCGGCAAAACCGGCGCAAACCAATACCGAGAACAGATAACCGAATTTTTTTATAGTCGGTGTATATTTTTTATGGTTAAGACCTAAAGTCTGGAAAGCACTTTGAAATCCATGGATCAGGTGATACGCCAGGGCAATCATGGAAATAACATATAGTGCTACATAAATAGGGTTATGAAAAGCTTCTACTACTTTAACGTACAGGTTGTCGTACGTTTCGCCTTCAATGGTTACAGGCGGCAGGTTGTGGGTTTTGGTGGGTATAAAAAAGTTGTACAAATGAATAATTAAAAACACCAGGATAACGGTTCCTAGTAAACCCATATTGCGGGAAGACCAGTTGCTGTTCTGATCTAAATGGTTAACTGCGTATTTTACCGAACGGGCATTTTTGTTACGCCGGGTAAGGGTATAGGCTTCGTAAATGTGAAATATAAAACCTAATAACAACACAATTTCCATAACCCGGATGAGCATGTTGTGCCCCATAAATTCGGAATAAATGTTAAAGGCAGCGCCGTTATCATCATTAAATAACTGGAGGTTGCCAATCAGGTGAACTACCAGAAATGAACAAAGAAACAATCCGGTTATTGCAACCAGTAATTTTCGGCCAATTGTGCTAGAGAATGTTTTTGTAAACCAACTCATCTGTATTCGGGGATAGATCTAATAATTTATCTTCAACTAAAGCCAAAGGTACATGCCGACTTTTTATAAAACAATAAATAAAATCTATTTTTAAACAATCTAAATTACATACCGTTAGGTAAATATTTATATTTGTCAAAAACTACTTTTCTTTGTTGAGTTAAAACCAGAATAGTATTAATACTAATAAAAGGTTAATTTCGTTTACATCAAAAACGGATTATATGCACCCAAATATACGCTCTAAAGCTTCTTTTCTTTTATCGCTCTTCTGGTTATTAATCTTGTTAGGAGTCACGGTAGAGAAAGCATCTGCTACCCACATTCGGGCCGGGGAGATTACCGCCCATCCCGATACTACTAGTGGTAATAATCCGCTACGTTATTTTTTTAAACTGGTAGTTTATACCGAATCGGCAAGAACGGAAGCTCAAAACCCGCTAGCAACTCTTTTTTTTGGTACCGGAGAAAGTCAAACATCAGACAGAAATGGGCCTTATGCTACCCGGGACCCTGATACCAAACGCAATGTTTATTATTTTGATTACATCTATCCAGCTCCGGGTACTTATCAAATTACTTACGCTGAAGTAAACCGGCAGACCGGCGTGGTAAATATTGCTAATTCGGCAGGACAAAGTTTCCTGTTACGTACTACTATCACCATCGATCCGTTTTTAGGGGTAAACAGTACGCCGCAGTTACCGGTACCGCCCATTGATTATGCCGCTTGCGGGCAGGTTTTTGTGCACAATCCGGGAGCATACGATGCAGATGGCGACCGGCTGGTTTACCGCCTGGTTACGCCGCTCAAAGATCAATTTCCCGATGATGCCAGTAAGACCTTAGCAGTGCCGGTAGATGGTTATAGAGAACTAAATGACCCTTCTATTTGCCAGGGTTCGGCTAATGCCGGAGCGGGTACCTTAACCATGGACCCCAATACCGGGCAGCTAACCTGGGATGCCCCTTGTTTGCAGGGCGATTATAACGTAGCTTTTGTAGTGGAAGAATACCGCAACGGCCGTAAGTTAGGCGAAGTAATGCGGGATATGCAGGTACGGGTAAGATGCGTGCCAAACTTAAGGCCTACTTTAAGAATGCCGGAAGATATCTGCGTAATTGCGGGTGAAACGGTAAATGGGGTAGTAACCGCCAGCGATCCGGATAATAACCCGGTAGTTTTGGAAGCTTTCAGTGAGTTTGGCGTACTGCCGCCGGCTACTTTTACCCAATCTGGCAATACCGGTACCTTTAACTGGAAGACTACCTGCGAAGATGTGTTGCGCGATACGGTGCAGGTTATATTTAAAGTAACGGATGTGGTGCCGAGCGGTGGCACGCCACTAACTGATCTTCAGCCTTGGCGCATCCGGATAGTGGGGCCGCCGCCGCAAAACTTTAAAGTATTACCAACGGGCAATTCTATTAACCTGTCCTGGGATCCGTATACTTGCCAGAATGCAAAACGGATTGCTATTTACCGCCGCGAAGGCCCTTCTGATTTTGTACCGGGTCCTTGTGAAACCGGTATTCCGGCCAGCGCCGGGTTTACCCGTATCGGCGAAGTAGACTTAAATACTTTAACCTTTACCGATGCTGGCGGTGCGGAAGGCTTTAAACGCGGGGTATCGTATTGCTACGCCATCTTTGCCGAATTTGAAGGCGGTAATTACCGGGTTATACCCGGTATAGCAACCTTGCCGGTTTGTGTGATACTGCAAAACAATGTGCCCGTACTAACGAATGTAAGCATTGAAACAACCAGCGAAACCAACGGTACCGTGCTGGTACGGTGGATGAAGCCCCGCGAAGGATTAGAAAACTTAACTCCTCCGCAGCAATACCGTTTATACCGGGCTCCCGGAGATTCACCGCAAACTTATACCGAAGTTTACCGGACCAATAATGTAAACGATACTACTTTTATCGATCATATCGGTACTACCGCCGGTACGGCTACTTTAAAATGGATATATAAGCTGGAGTTTTACCACAATGTTGCTGTTTCGCCAGCCATAGTTGATACGGCGGCTACCGCTTCCAGCGTGCAATTGAAAGCTACTACCCGGTCTACCTCCGTAAATTTAACGTGGAATTACCAGGTGCCCTGGGATAATACGAAGTTCCAACATTATATTTACCGGAGGGCAGATGCCGGTGCCTACGCGCTGATTGATAGTGTTAGTGCCACTACCAACGCCGGACAGTATACCGACCAGGGTACCTTTGGCAATGCGCCTTTATTGCCCGGCATTAATTACTGTTATTACGTGGAAACCCGGGGTGGTTACGACGATCCGACCCTGCCGAGGCTGCTGCTGAATAAGAGCCAGGAATTCTGTGTGGTTTTAAAAGATTCGGTGCCTCCTTGTCCGCCGGTGTTAAGTATCGATCCTTTAGATTGTGAAAGTTTCTTGCGTAATCCAACAAGTCCGCCTTACCAAAACGTGCTGACCTGGGTACCCGACCAAAGTCCGGAATGCGACCAGAATATTGCCTACTTTACTATTTATTACCGCCCAAGTGAAGAAGGTGAATTTGATTCGATTGCTTATACAAACGGTGATATTAACACCTATCTGCACCAAAACCTGCTTTCCTTTGCTGGGTGTTACACCGTTTCGGCTACCGATACGGCGGGCAATGAAAGTGCGATGAGTAATATTGTATGTAAAGAAAACTGTTTCTTCTTCCAGTTGCCGAATATATTTACCCCAAATGGCGATGGCAAGAATGATGAGTTCCGGCCGGACCGGCGCTCCCAGTTTATAAAATCGGTGAAGTTTATGGTATTTACCCGCTGGGGCGATAAAGTTTACGAAAGCACCGACGATCCCGGTATAAACTGGACGGGCGTAAACAATACAGGTAAACAAGTTTCGGATGGTACTTATTATTACACCGCTGAAGTCGAGTTCCAGAGCTTGTCGCCACAAAATGCCAAACAGACCTTTAAGGGGTGGGTTGAGATTGTGCGATGATGCTTTGCAAAAATTAAATGTTTATTATAAAAGCCGGTTATTTTGTTAGCCGGCTTTTTTATTTGCGGGTATGTCTAATAATCTTTTAATTTGTTTTAAAGTAAAAATCACAATTAAAAAATCCGGCGATAAATCTAGTCCGCCTTTTCATTAAAAAGAGCAATACATCTAAATAAAACTATGAAAGCATACATCTTCCCCGGTCAGGGATCGCAGTTTCCCGGCATGGGTCAGGATTTATACCTGCAAAATCCGGAAGCCAAAAAACTATTCGACCAAGCCAACGACATACTAGATTTTTCTATTACTGATATCATGTTTGCGGGTTCGGAAGTTGACCTGAAGCAAACCAAAGTTACCCAACCTGCTATTTTTTTGCATTCGGTTATTCAGGCCGCAGTATTAAGTGATTTTAAACCCGATATGGTAGCCGGCCATTCTTTGGGTGAATTTTCGGCTTTGGTTTCGAACAAAGTGCTACGGTTTGAAGATGCTTTGCAATTGGTAATGAAACGGGCGCTGGCCATGCAAAAAGCCTGCGAAATAGAACCGTCTACCATGGCGGCGGTTCTGGGGCTGGAAGACGAAAAAGTAGAGGAGATATGTGCCGGTATTGATACCGAAATTGTAGTACCGGCAAATTACAATTGCCCCGGCCAGCTGGTTATTTCGGGCAGTGTGCCGGGAGTAGAACTGGCCTGCGAAAGATTAAAAGCGGCCGGTGCCAAACGCGCGCTGGTATTACCGGTGGGCGGCGCTTTTCACTCACCGCTTATGCAACCCGCCGCCGAAGAATTGGCCCAGGCCATAGAAGCTACCACTTTTAATGCCGGCATTTGCCCGGTTTATCAGAACGTAGATGCCCAACCTTATTCCGACCCGGAGCAAATCAAAGCCAATCTGCTCAAACAATTAACGGCGCCCGTACGCTGGACCCAAACCATTCAGCACATGCTAAAGGACGGCGCTACCGAATTTATTGAGTGTGGTCCGGGCAAAGTGCTGCAAGGCCTGGTAAAGAAAATAAACAAAGATGCGCCTGTAAGTAGTGCGGTGTAAGATGTATTGGTTTTGTAGCATTATACCGGATGATCATTTTACGGCGATTATCAAGTAATAAGTACACTGCTAAAATTAATGAATGAGTGATTAAGTGAATAAAGGATTAATAATGAATTTATTACTCTAGTGCTCCATAAAGGTTTATTTGTCGGGAATCCTGGCCGCCGTTTCAGTGTGTTTTCACCTGAAACAAATTATCGGTTATTCCACTACCCGACAATCTATAGTTTATCAAGCACTGGTGTTTAGTTAAAATTAATTTTGTTCGCTTACTTAGCAATATGTATCCGCTATTTTAAAACTTGCTTATAGCAGCAAAGCTGGATCTTTGTAGTTGAATGCCCGGGATGCGCATTATTAGAAAAGGTTTAAGCAGGAATTAAATTCGAAAAATTAATTGCTCCTGCGCCATCAAAACAGAACTGATCCGGGATTTATTTCCGGATCAGTTTAAATATCATAAGGACTATTCCGGTGGTAAAACCCAATCACAGATCAGGAAGTCGGCACTTTACTGCTTAGGCCTAAACTGGAACGGATGCCGCTGGTAAGCCCGTCTATCCAATAAGTTATAACCGACCGGTTTTGGCGGTAAGGCGTATTAATTTCACCGGTTTTAAAACCATTCTCCTCCGGAACATTATCGGTATTTAAAACTACTTTATTCGCGAAAACCGATAATATCTTTTTACCCAACGATTGCTTCGGCTTTTTGTCTTTGCTATCCGCTTTCGGTTTCGATAACATATCTACTTTAAAATTCTGATAATGTAACTGCATGGTCCCTTTTGCCCCGGTGTTGGTTAGTACCATCCTGAAATGGCCTTTTTGCACGATGCCGCTTTTTACCCGGATAAGCTGGTCCTGTTCCAGAATAGGGTTCAGGATTTCGGGTTGGCCGTTGCCAATGGTTCCCCGGATGGTGTGGTAGCCGTTAGGGCTTAAAAGATTGTACCGGATTGTGCCTCGCAAAGAAGTTTTGCCCATAATTAATAAGCTGCCGCTTAAAACCGCCGGAGTTTTGGCCGACATCCGGTTTTTATCGTTGCTGATATTGGTTAGGATCAGGTTCATATTCTGAAAAGTACCCAAAGCCATTTTACCCGTTTTCCGGGATAATTCCCGGTATTGGATATCCAGGTCGGTAACCTGTATCTTATTAATACTTAGGCCTATTTTTAGTTCCTGAATAATTTGGTGCGGTAAAGGTTGTGGTACCTTATCTTTAAAATGCAGGGCATCTTTGTAAGTGGTAAGGCGCGGATTTTGAATTTTAACCAAGTCCAAAGCAATGTTTCCGTAGCGGGAGAAATCAGAGAAATTAACCCCGACCAGATTTACCTGGGGAATGGTTAAGTTGAATTGTGTTAAAGCGCTGTTAATTTTCCGGGACATACCTGCTGCCGAATACAGGGGCACCAATTGGGTTTGGGATAAAGCAATGGTTTTTGCCCTTGATGATAAGCTAACCTGCGCTATTTTAATGCGGTAAAAGGCTTTTGGCAACAATATATCTGCTTTTTCTGCTTGTATTGTTACTTCCTGTGCATAAAAGAAGCGGTTCGGATCGTTGTAAGCCAGGCTATCCAGGCGCAGGTCTTTTACCAGGAAATCTGTAAGTTCGCAGGCCATGGTATTCTGTTCTTGCTGGTAGTCCTTAAATATTAGGTGGCCTTTGCTGATGCTAATTTCCTTGATACGTAAGTTTTTTAATATGTTGGTTAAGTTTTGGTGCAAAGGTTTGGCAGGAGGAGGTTTAACCGGCATTTTATAAATAACCAGTTGCGGTTCCAGCAAGTATATTTTATCAAGTTGCAACGATTTCTGTAAAAGTAAATCAATGTAACTGAGACCCTGTAATTGGAGTTGGATTGCTTCTATTTGCCCCAGCATAGGAGATGCTGCTTTCGGTTCTTTTTCCTTTTGTTTTTCCCAAACCTTTAAGTCAGGCGTAAATCTTAGGTTATGGAGGATAAGTGAGCCGCCTAAAAGCGAAACTTCAATATTCCGAACCGAAAGTGAATATAGGCCGGCAGTATGTTCGGTAACAACCGTTTCCAGCTTTTTTTGTAGCCAGGGCTGTAAATAAAACATCCGGAAAATAGTTGCTCCTAGAATTAAAATAAAAAAAGCTCCTAAAAGCCAGGCCCACCACTTATTTTTTATTCTTAGTCTATTTGATTGCACGTAAAGTCAATTTTTTAAGTAGGACTGTGTACGTGAAATTTGTTTATTCAACTAAAAAGAAGTTGAGCGTACCTGCAATTGATCAGAGAATGTATTAAGGAAAGTAAAGAACCGCCAGGCATATTGTCATTGCTGATTTACTAAGCTCAGGCGGTTACTTAAGCAAGAATATTTTTCTTAATAACCAAAGGGGTAAAACAAAAAACGTCCCCTTACTCCGGGAGCAAGGGAACGTTAAGTTGATTAAAAACGCTAGTTATTATTTATTCGCGAACCACGCGCAGGTTTTGTACACCACTGTTGGTCACTAATCGAACTATGTAAACGCCGGCAGCAGCATTATCGGCATCCCATTTCACTTGTACCGGGGTGTTGGCTTTAGCCTGGCCTCCTGGCAGTTGTTTCACTAACTCACCTTGTACGTTGTAAACTTCCAGGCTGTATTCTTCATCCTGAGCAAAAGCAAACTCAATGGTTGTATTATCGCGGATTGGATTCGGATACGCTTTGAAGGAAGCTTGTACCCCGGTAAACATGTCGGCGGCATCGGCTACGCGTTCTGATTTGCCGGTAGTTTTTACTTCATGAATTACGATAGAGCCGCCACCTAATGCTGTTGCTGGGGTTACATCATCTCCGGAAAGATACTGGTTATCGTAAAGTAAATCGCTTTCATTTGAACCGCGCCAGATTTTAATTCTGAATTTATCTACTCCGCCGCCGCCAGAAATCTGGCCATCAGTAGCAACTAACATAAATCCATAATCACCAGTGCCGTTAACGGTTCCTTTACCTTTATAACTTGCTTTTGAGCCTGAGATTACTAATCGCATTGCTTCATAAGAGGAACTTTTAAAGTTTAAATCACCTGCTTTAAATTGGAACTCAGTATCACCTTCTACTTCTGTGCTGCCTTTTTTGTACTTTGCTACAAATCCGAAGTTAGCTTTTCCCATTATTTCTGCATCCGCAGCATTAGTAGGGGTATAAGCACCTTTAGGCGAATCAATCCAGCCACCACCAGTAACGAAGCCACCATTTGGATCATAAACTGGCAAGTAAGCTACTGCTTCGGCACATTCTGAGCCAGCAACTGCTCTTACTTTGTAAACGCCTGTAGCTAGAGTTCCCACGTTAAAGGTGGCAATACCAGAGGCATCTGACATAACAGTTAAAGGAGTTGAGCTATTATCAAAATAAAGGTTAACCGGAACGTTCGCTGCCACAGTATTAGTAAGAGTAGTTATTTTAACAGTAACATTTGTTGCTGTGGTTTTTACAGCTTGCGGCGTACTGTTAACAGAAGCATCGGCAGTTACACCTTCAATGGTTAAAATACCTTTTGCAAATGTAATGGTATAGTTGCCAGAAGTCAGGCCCGAAGGAGTTACATAAAAGGAACCAACAGTACTAGCAGCCGTAGCTTCCGTAGTAAAAGCCAGAGTACCACCTAAATCAGCTGTGTCATCACCATTTACAAAGCCGGCATAAGTAACCGAGAAAGCCGGATTGTTTTGACCGCATAATTTATTGCTGGCATTTGCCTTAACACTTAATGGAGCAGTTGTGATAGTCAGGTTTGCACCAGCGTAAGTTAAAGCGTAGTTGTTGCTCAAAGCAACAGAGCCTTGTGTAATAGCATAAGAACCTGCATTTTCACCAGCTGCTCTGCTTAAGACTCCAGTGAAAGCATCCGCGAAAGCAAGACTTCCAGCGGTAATATTGTAAGGTAAAGCCGGATCAGCATCGCCGTATGTTTTGGTTTTAGCAACAGCAGATATAGTAACCGGACGGACGGTAATTGACAGTTCAGCAGGCGTATTGGTTACTTCGTAGTTGCTTAATACAGCAGCCGGAGATAAAGCAGCAGTAATAGCATAAGGACCACCTGCTACCGTTTCTCCTGCTACACGGCTATAAGCAGCGGTTACATTATCAGTAGCTAAAAAGCCGGTTAAAGTACCGGTTAAAGTAGGGTCAGTAGCACCGTATACTTTTGTCTTAGCTGCTACTACTACAGAGGCATCTTTTTTGGTGATAATCAGTGTAGCATCTATGTAAGTCAGGGCGTAGTTATTGTTCAAGGCTATTGTTCCTTGATTAATGGCATAAGAACCTACATTTTCGCCAGCCTCTCTTGTTAATGAACCGGTAAAAGTATCACCATTTACCAAGTTTCCGGTGGTAATGGCATAAGTCAAAGCCGGGTCGGTAGCACCATAAACTTTTGTCTGGGCATTAGCGGTAATTGAAATCGGTCGGGTTGTAATAGTTAATGTACCGTTTGTTGCTGCAACATCATAATTATTCAGTTTTTCACCGGCAATGCTGGCAATAATAGGATAAGAACCTACTGCACTAGTGGCATTGGTAGTAGATATGTAATTAGCGGTAAGGGCATCGTTGTTCTGTACGCCGGTTAAAGTACCGGTAAATTCCGGATTTTTGTCTCCGTATACTTTCGTAGCATTATCAGCAACAATTATTAAAGCCGCTTTTGTTATAGTTAAAGTGCCTTTTTCAAAACTGATAGAATAGTTGTCGGAAGTTAAGCCAGCAGGCATAACATTGTAGGAGCCAACAGCGCTAGCTGCCGTAGCATCCGTAGCAAAAGCTAATGAACCACTTAAATCGGCTGCATCATCTCCATTTACAAAACCGGCGTGAGAAACCGTAAATTCTGGGTTAGCCTCACCATACACTTTATTGCTGGCATTAGCAGTAATGGTTAAATCTGCTTTACCTATTGTTAAAGTGCCGTTAACAGGACTTACTGTATAGTTTGTAAGTTTATCACCAGTAACAGCCGGAATAATAGCATAAGTGCCGACAGAACTAGCGGAAGTAGCTACCGTAGAATAAGTTGCTGTAATGGCATCGTTGTTCTTAATACCAGTTATTTTGCCGGTAAAAGTTGGATTAGCAGCCCCATAAGTTTTAGCAGCATCATCAGCTGTAGCGGTTAAAGAAGCTTTGTTTACAGTTAAGGTATTACCCGCATTGGTTACCGTATAGTTGCCTGATTTACTTGTTGGATCAATCAGCGTAGCTACTATTGGATAGCTATTTACATTTGCTGCTGCGGGCGCCCCGGCACTGCTATAAGAAACTGTGATATTATCGTTGTTTTTAATACCCTCGATGCTACCAGTAAAGTCGGTAAATTCATCACCATATACTTTGGTCTGCGGATTAGTGTTTACCGTTAAGGCGGCTTTTGTTACAGTTAAAGTGCCATTGGTTTTAGCTACATAATAGTTGCTCAAAGCATCGCCAGACAGAGCAGGAACGATATCATAATTTCCCACCGGGCTTTCTACTGTTGCAACAGAAGCATAAGAAGCGGTAATAGCATCGTTATTCTGGATACCAGTAACCGAACCGGTAAAAACAGGGTTGGCATCACCGTATATTTTAGAAGCATTACCGGCTACTACCGTTAAGGTTGCCGGTGTTACGGTTAAAATACCTTTTACAAAGCTGATGTTGTAGTTTGTAGCAATCAGGCCAGAAGGCGTAACGTCATAAGTGCCTACCGGGCTAACAGCCGTAGCAGTAGTAGCGAAAGTTAAAGCGCCATCTACGTTTGTAGCAGCATCGTTATTTACGAAACCAGCATAAGTAACCGCAAAAGCCGGGTTACTGGAACCATATACTTTAGACGCTGGGTTAGCAGTTACAGTTAAAGGTGCTTTGTCAACGGTCAGGGTAGCGCCCGGATTAATAATAGTGTAGTTGCCCAACTTGTTATCCGGATCATTTAGGGCTGCCGCAATCGGATAATTGCCGGCAGCGGCAGTAGCCGCAGCACCCGTGCTGCTGTAAGTAGCTGTTATATTGTCGCTGTTCTTAATACCGCCGATGCTGCCAGTAAAATCAGTAAACGCAACACCGTACACCTTGCTCTTAGCAGCGGTAGTTACGGTTAATTCAGCTTTCGTAACCGTAAAAGTACCGTTATGCTCTGCTACATCGTAATTGGCTAAAGTAGCACCGGTTACCGAAGGAACAATCGCATAAGTACCAACCGGCGAAGTAGCTGTGGCAGTAGAAGAACCACCTACCGTGAAGGTCTCCCCATTTTTGGCACCCGTGAAAGTGCCCTTGAAAGCCGGATTAGGTTCGCCGTATGCTCTTGCATCATCAGTAGCCGTAATAGTTAAAACTGCCGGGCTGATGGTTAGGTTGGCGCCTGCGTAAGCCAGGTTGTAGTTGTCGTTTAAAGTAAGGCTTCCTTGGTTGATAGCGTAAGAACCAACATTCTCACCGGCTACTCTGCTCAAAGTACCGGCAAATTTATCAGAACCAGCCAGCTCCCCATCTGTAAATTTATAAGTTAGAGCCGGATCAGCATCACCATAGGTTTTGCTTTGCGCATCGGCAGTTACTTTAATGTTTCGGGCAGATATAGCAATAGTAGCAGTACCATTAGCAGCATTGTAGTTTTTGTCACCAGCAAAAATCCAGGAAGCAGTACTATTTGTTACGTTGATGAACGTAGCACCCAGGTTCAGCAGGCTGCTCAGGTCTTCACCATTCACGCCGGTAGCTGTTCCGGTTGCCCCGTGGGCTTTGGCATCATAAACACCTTCGTAACCAGCAACTACGATAGTAGCCTTTGCTTTGGCAATTTTTAGGGTGCCAGTGATAGGAGTAGCTTCGTAGTTATTATTGGTCAAAGAAGCAGTAGCTTCATATTCATCCGCATTGATGCCGGAACCATTTACCGAAAGTCCGCTTACGTTAGGTGTAGCCGTAACAGTAGCCAATTTCAGCGTGCCATCGTAGGTAAAGTCCAACTCACCAAAAGCCAGGGTAACCGGAGCTTTTTTAATTGTTAAGGTTACAGATTGGCTTCCAGCTTTGTAATTATCAGTTTCCGCAGCATTTACCGTTAAAGTTTGGGTGCCGGCATCTGGTATTGTTCCTGATAGCGGCGCATAAGTTAAAGTCGCACTGCCCAGAGCAGTAGCGTCCAGTTGCGTACCGGACAAAGCAGTACCGTAAGTAATAGCCTCTGGGGTATTCCAGGTAATAACTTGGTTAGCCTTGGTAACTGTAAGATTCTTGGTATTATCAGTTATTCCTAAAAACTTGTCGGAAGCGGCATAGTTATAAGTAATAGCGTAAGGAGAAGAAACAACTCCTAAAGAACCAGTAGGAAAACTAGAAGAAAATGCGCCGGTTGTAGTATTGATAGCAGCATTTTGCGTTACATCATTCAGCGTTATGGCAACACTTCCGCTTGGGATGCCATTTGAGCTTGAAATTATACCTGATAAAGTGGTAGAAGCAGTTCCGTAAGTTATACTGGGAGCCGATAAGTTAGAGAAAGAAGTAGTTGCTTGAGCAGAAGTTACAGTTAATGTATTGCTATTATTACTTCCTGCATAACCAGTTGATAATGATTCTTCTTCGAATGAAGCCATTATAGTATATGTACCTACAGAATAACCGCTTAAACTTGCATTGCTCACGATAGCTGTACCGCCGTTGGTTGTAGTTGCAGAATATGTGTGTCCATTTACAGAAAATGTAATTGTCTTATTTGCAAGGTTACCTTTACTATCTACTAGCTTTGCAGATAAGTTAACGGTTCCACCTACCTGTCCTTGCGCCGAACTAACGGTCAGGGAAGTTGTTTTTTTATAGGCGACAGTAACAGTTATTGCGCTTTGGGTTGAGGAAAATCCACTAACAGGCAAAGAACTGGTTCTAGTATAATTATAACCATCATTACCGTTTAGTGTAGCCGCAGTTGAATATGTAACAGGAGAGCTGTTTTGGGCTGCAAATGAATATTCACCATTGGATGGAGTATAAGTAGCATCTGAAATAGAACCATCTCCTCCTATGTTATTTGGCTTTTTATAAGATAAGGAAGATAAATAGCTTGACATAGTTGATGGCAATCCTAATGCTTTAAATGTTACATTACCATCTGTAAATACTGTTATGGCTGTAGTTCCACTTTGGCTACCTTTGGCAGTAACAGTAAATTTAACTCCTAAATGCCTTGCTTCCACTTGATAATCAATTTGCCAATTACCGTTAGCATCTACATTTACATTATAAATGTGGTAATCAGGATAATCAGGCGTTTCTTTAAACTCAACATGCACCTGTTGATCAAGCATCCAGCCAGAACCGGTAATATGGGCAATTTCTCCTGGTGCATAATCATCTTTGTCGGATGTGACAGTAGGAGCAGGCAAACCAGCATCTAAATAAGCATCGCCTAAAGCTAAAGCGCCAATGGTACCTAAAATGAAAAGAAAAAGCAGGAGGCCGTAGCGCCTGAAGTTTTCTTTTAAATGAGTGGGTAATTGTTTAATCATAGAATAGAAATGAAGGTTATTTTTTATTTAAAAGTGATTTTTTTGATTTTTTGTAACCTAAAGGACTTTTTATCGTTTTTTACAAAAAGTATAACTTAATCTTGCGTCAATACAATTACTGCAAGAACAAAGTTCATCTTTTTAAGATAAATTTATAATATCTTTCGACGAACCCTCCGTCTTACCGGATGAATCTGTATCTACACAGGTTTAATTTCTATTTCTCTTCTAAATAGCTTGTTTTTAAACAGGTTACACCTGATTAAACCAATCCAGAATACCAACAAAAAAGAGAAAAGACAGAAGCTTCTGCGGGTATTTTTGAAACATTCAAGCAACACTTCACAGCAGAATTTCTGCAAATCCAGGTAAAGACTATACAATGTTATTGGGAACCAGATTGAATCTGGGTTACTGATGACTTGGTTTATAGCTGGCTTTTACGGTTAGCGTAAATACTTTGGCAGCTAGGATAAATGGATGTGAAAACTACTTAAATTCCAGTAGTAAGTGAAATATCCTAAACCGCGCCGCCTATATCCCCGTTTTTAAAAAGTAATCCTGAAGTAAAGAAACGAAGCACAGGGTTATTTAAACCGGCTAGGTACTACTATCCGGCAGGTTTAGATACTTTATAAACTTTGCTTTTTAAATCTCAGGTAAAATCAAAACCAATAATTCTATTTTAAACCGAACAAGACTATGAATCACGCTCAAAAATATGCCCTGATTACCGGTGGTACCAACGGTATTGGCTACGAACTGGCCAAGTTATTTGCCCAGGATAATTATAACCTGGTAATTGTAGCCCGCAACCCGCAGGAACTGGAAAGTACCGCGGCCGAATTTAAGCAGCAATACGGCATTGAAGTCGTAACCATTACCAAAGATTTATCCGAAAAGCAAGGGCCTTTTGAAGTGTACGACGAAGTAAAAGCCCAAGGTATTCAGGTTGATGCGTTGGTAAACAATGCCGGGCAGGGACAGTACGGTGAGTTTGTGGATACCGACATTAACCGCGAACTGGAAATTGTAGATTTAAATATTGGGGCTTACCTGGTACTCACCAAGGTTTTCCTGAAAGAAATGGTGGCCCGGAAAGCAGGTAAAATATTAATGGTATCGTCTATTGGCGGCGAATTGCCCGGCCCACTGCAAGCGGTTTATCACGCTACGAAGGCGTTTATTTCTACCTTTACCGAAGCTATTCAGGAAGAAACAAAAGAAACCGGGGTAACCATTACCAAACTGTTGCCCGGCCCAACCGATACCGACTTTTTCCATAAAGCCGATATGGAAGAAGCCAAAATGGTAAAAGAAGGCAGCAAAGACGATCCGGCCAAAGTAGCCAAAGACGGTTACGAAGCTTTAATGGCTGGCGAATTAGAAGTTATTTCGGGTTTTAAAAGCAAAGCTATGGTAGCCGCCAGCAAACTTATGCCCGACAGCATGGTAGCCGCCAATATGCATAAACAAGCCAAACCAAGCGACGAAAGCAGCAGCTAACCTTGGTTAATTCTTTATATTAAAGCAAAACACCCTAACCCAATATACTCGGTTAGGGTGTTTTGCTTTAATATCAATTATTATATTGTTAAGAAACCGCCAAATGCTACCTGATTTGTGTTTTAACTAATAGCCTATTACTAATTAGATATACCCCAACAGGAATACCGGCCAAGCTGCATGCGGCTGTTCAGGTAGCCTTAAATAATTTTAAATTTTTTCGGTTAGCCGTGTTAAAGCTTGCTGCAATCGGCGTGTGCGGGTTTCCGGCTTTTTGGCTTGTTCCAGCCAAATTACATACTCTTTGCGGTTTGTATACGATAAATTTTTAAAAGCTTCATTGGCTGGTTCGTTCTGTTCCAGTGCCTGGGCAAAATCCAAAGGTAAAACCAACTCGCGGGTTGGCTTTTTAGTTGGTGCGGGAGTTAGTTGAGCTGCTTCGCGAATGTACTGCTGCAAAAGAGCTTCGTCTATTTGAGATACATCAGAAAATTTAATGCTGCGCATGGTGGCATTATTTTCCCCTTCAGTTAATATTTTTGCTGCATCGGCTAAATAAGCGCCCTGAAAAAAGCTTAAACGGACGTGTTGCTTAAAAGCGCTGTAAGCACAAATCAGGCCGTTTTTCTCATAAACCGGCGCCGACCATTTCCAGTTTTCTTTTATATCCGGATCGGCCTGCAGAATTAAAGTGCGCAACTTAAGGCAAATAGCCTGCGCAAATGGGGGCATTTTTGCCAGGTAAGCATCTACTTTTAATGAGGCTTGGGTGAGAGCAGGCGTAGAAGACATAAGTTATATAGCTATAGATAAAGTAAATATCCTTTTAAGACTATCGACAAAAATAAAAGAAAGAAGTTTTAATATAATATTGGCCCATTTACTTTTTCGGGACCGGTAGCGCCGGGTACGCAATTAATTTTATTTATATTCGGAAGAGGAGCCACCAGCCATAAGAAAGAAAAAGATTCGAAAGATAATTTCTAATTGCTGCAACATAAAATCTTGTAAAATCAAGGATTTACTTTTTATTTCGGTCATTCCAGAAAATTCCAAACAAAACTTTTGCCACTACGGCAGAACTAAAATTAAAATCAAGAACCCGCCCATTTTTCTTAATTTGAGCTGATAATTTATTTAATTTAAATCTGCAATCTTCTTTATGTCCGATGCTCTTTCTGCCTTAAAGCAATTTGTATATGCTACCTATGCTTTACCCGAAGCGGACTGGGAAGCGCTGGCTGTTATCTGGAAACCATTTAAAGCGAAGCGAAAAGAAATAATTACGGCGGCGGATACCGTAGAGAAGTATTTGTATTTCGTAACCGAGGGGGTGCAGCGGGTTTATTATGGCGATGACCAAGGGCGGGAAGCAACGCTGGTTTTTACCTATGCGCCTTCTTACGGCGGCGTTATCGACTCTATGTTACTGCAGCAGCCCTCGCGTTATTGCTACGAAACCTTAACGCCCTCCGTATTTCTCCGGGCCGCTTACGCCGATCTGCACGAACTTATGAGTGCGAGGCCGGATATTGAAAAAATGGTGCGGCAGGGTTTATCTTATACCCTGGCCGGCGTGCTGGAGCGCCTGGTAGAGTTGCAATGTTATTCTTCGGAAGATAAATTTCGCAAACTTTTGCAGCGCAGCCCGCACGTTCTGCAATTGGTGCCGCACAAGTATTTAGCGAATTACCTGGGCATTGAGGCTACAAATTTTAGTAAATTCATCAACAAAGTTAAAATCTGAAAATCTTGGTATTTACCAAGAATAATGCTGCGCCCTTGCCCCACCTTTGCACGGTACTTAAATCTAAACTACCATGAAAACGCAAAAAATCGTAAAATTATCTTCCCAGGCGTTTATTCTCCTGTCAGCCCTCAGTTTATTGTCGGTTAGTATAATGGCTTTTGCCAGTCCGCAAGCCGTAATGGATTTGGTAGGCGTGCAATTATCCAACACCGATGCTTTTAGTTCTATTCGGGGGGTGTACGGCGGGGTGGGCTTAACCCTTTTTATCAGCTTACTTTACTTGTTGCGCCAGAACCCACAGCAAGGCCTGGTATTTTTATGTTTATTGTGGGGCTTTTACGCCTTATCCCGCATTATTACTATTTATACCGAAGGTGCTTTGGGCGCATTCGGCACCCAGTGGCTTATTACCGAAGGTATCTTTTTCTGTATTGCCGCTTCTCTTTTATATTTCAGCAAGAAACCGGTTGCGGTATAATACCTAAACAAACATGGAAGCAGTTAATAAAAATATTTTGCTCGATAACCTGGAAAGCTTAGTGGAAAGCCATTTGCAAACAGCCATTCAGCGCTTTCAGAACCTGTCGGCGGCTACTTTGCTGCAGCCATCGCCTACGGGAGGCTGGAGCATTGCCCAATGCCTGCAACACTTAAATACTTACGGTCATTATTACCTGCCGCAAATTAAAACGGGGCTGGCATTAAATGCTGGTAAAGCTGCTTCGGCTACCTTTACCAGCACCTGGCTGGGCCGTTACTTTACCCGCACGATGGATCCGGCTACGAACCAGAAAAAATACAAAGCTTTTAAAAATTACAGTCCACCCCCCAATTTAGATGCTTATGCCGTAGTAGCCGAATTTATTCAGCAGCAGGAAGAATTAATTGGATATTTAAGAAGCGCCCGCACCGCCGATTTGAATACCATAAAAATTCCGGTATCGATAGCCAAATGGCTGAAATTGCACTTAGGCGACGTGCTGCAGTTTGTAATTGCCCATAACCAAAGGCATTTGCTGCAAGCCCAAAGAAATTTGATTTGATGTAATAAGTACACGTTGAAGAAAATAAGTTGAGAAAAGAAAGGTAGCTCAGCCCAAAAGTCCTCCTTTGGGAGCTAAGCTTGTAGGGAAAAACTAAGGCACTTGGTTGAGGCTAAAGATGAATGAACATAGCAAAAAGATAATCAAATTTCCCACATTTTTGGCTCTGCTATGGCGCGGAAGTTACTTCCTTGACTTACTAAGCAATATCTGTAAGTCAAGGAAGTAACTTCCGCGCCATACAACTTAACTTATTTTCTGCACATGTAATAAGTGTAGGACTAAGCTTGATGATTATTTTTTAAATACCCGGACTTCTAACTGATCCTTACACGTCGTCAATAAATCTTTATTAGTCTGCTGTAATACCGGATGTACAAAATCTGGCGCCAGTTCAACTAAGGGCACTAAGGTAAACCGCCTTTCGTGCAGGTGCGGATGCGGAATAACCAGGTTTTCAGTTTGCAGGATTACATCGCCGTAGTACAGAATATCTATATCTATTACCCGCGCGGCCCATTTTACTTCCCGTACCCGGCCCAGTTCTTTTTCAATCTTATTTATTTGGGTTAGTAAATCGGCCGGTGATAAAGGCGTAGATATTTGTACTACCTGGTTCAGAAAAGCAGCCTGATCTTCTAAACCCCAGGCTGCTGTTTCGTACACCGCAGATTTTTTTATCACTTCACCTGCCAACTGGCTAATACGTTGGGTGGCTTCGTTTAAAAAATATTCGCGGTCGCCTTGGTTGCTGCCGAGCAGGAGGTAGGAGCAGGCCATTATTTCTTCCGGAACAAATTTAAAATTATATTCAGTTGAGGAGCCATCGGGAAAGCAATAGCAGTTACAAAACCGGCGCAATTACCAAAGAATAAATTGGGCAGTATTTTTATTATAAAATTAATTTGCATGTAAGTCTGACGGATGAGCTTTGCCGGAACAAAGGTAAGCGCTGTTATGAAATCTTCACCGCTTACGTATTTGTTTTTTGTCATATTCCGGCTTTACTTATCTGCTTTCTCAATTATGTCCACAAGAGAAATAAATATCCTGATATAAAAAAAAAAGCTTTTCTGGCTCAATCATAAATCCCATAGAGTCTTAATTTTCAATAGCCGTAAATAATAGAGAGGTAGATTTTTTGTTCGAAAACCCGACTAAAGGTATAACAGAATGGTTCGTGCCGGCCTGGCGGGGCAGAAGCAAAATAGCAAAAACAGCTTTTATCTCTTTTTTGCCGAAAGTCAGGTTTAAAAATGTTTGGATTCAAGGTTGTAGCGTAGTAATATTGCGGCTCTGACAACATGCGCGTAACCCTTAAAGATATCCAGGCTCCCATTGCTGCTGAAATGGCCGAATTTGAAAAAAAATTCCGGACTTCGATGCAATCGCGGGTATTGCTCCTGGATAAAATCATGAATTATATTGTGAAGCGCAAGGGCAAGCAGATGCGCCCCATGTTTGTCTTTTTCTCGGCCAAGCTCTTTGGCACCGGCATTTCGGAAGCCACTTACCGCGGTGCCGCCCTCATCGAATTATTACATACCGCCACCCTGGTGCACGACGATGTGGTAGACGATGCTAATTACCGGCGGGGTTTTTTCTCGGTAAATGCCCTCTGGAAAAATAAAATAGCGGTGCTGGTAGGCGATTATTTATTATCTAAAGGCTTGCTGCTTTCTTTGCACAACAACGATTTTGAACTGCTGAAGATTGTTTCGAATGCGGTACGGGAAATGAGCGAGGGCGAACTGATGCAAATGGAAAAAGCCCGGCGCCTGGATATTACCGAAAACGTTTACTTTGATATTATCCGCCAGAAAACAGCTTCGCTTATTGCCTCGTGTTGTGCGGTGGGCGCCTCTTCGGCGGGAGCCGATGCCGAAACCATTGAAAAGGCCCGTTTATTCGGCGAAAAAGTGGGTATTGCTTTCCAGATTAAAGACGATTTGTTTGATTATGGCACGGCCGAAATTGGTAAACCGGTGGGCATCGATATTAAAGAAAAGAAAATGACTTTGCCATTAATTTATGCGTTACAACAGGCCGACTGGCTAACCAAACGGCAAATAATTTACAACGTAAAAAATAACAACGGCAAGAACGAAGTAGTAGCCAAAGTAATTGATTTTGTAAAAAAATCGGGTGGCTTGGAGTATGCCATTCAGCAAATGAACCAATACGCCGACGAAGCCCTGCAAATTTTACGTTCTTTTCAACCTTCTCCTTCCCGTACTTCTTTGGAACAGCTCATTGCTTACACCATAGAACGGGAAAAATAGTTAATTCTCTTTCCGCTCACATTTATCTGCATTATAAAAAGCAGATGCTTTAATCTTATACGATATACAATTTGATTACAAAATAAACTTGCCCTAAAGTTCAGTAAATGTTACAAATTGTATAATTTATCTAATTAAAATTTGAAATAAAGCTATCTGTAAAGTTTAAGAGAAGATTTTAGGAAAATATACCCTATAATTTGATGTTATAAATAGGGGTACATTGTCCTTTTAATTTCATTAAAATGTAAGTAGCTTTATTAAGTAGGCTAAATAAGTCAGTTACTGCCACCTGATCTGGAATAAAATAAATTTGTTTTATGCCATTTAAAAGAAGATTTTTCTTTGTTCTGCTTTTTATCATATCTTTTAGCACCAGTGTTCCAAACGAAAGTTTAGAAACCGTGGATAAGATACTTGACTACGCGCCCGGAACTGACGTGCCGCAAGAAGCTTTCAATCCAATAAAACCGGCGGTAGGACGAACTAAATTTGTAAAATGCAAAAAGCTCCCGCAAAAATTAAACGCTGTTCTGCCGCAACAAATTTTATAATTGCTTCCAACCTGTTTTCTCCGGTGTAATATCCAGCTTACCAGTTTCAAATAAGTTTTCTAATGCACTTTCTGCATAGCTTGCAATTTATTCCTGCAGTAACTTATTAATGGTACTTTCAAAATCCTGCACAAACTCTGCGTAATATTTGCCGGTACCCGGGCCCGAGAAACCCGTATGTATTTTACGTACAGCGCCTTTTTTATCTACAATAATCGTTGTCGGGAAAGCCAGCACGTGGTTCAGCATCGGCAGGGTTTTAGCGGCGGCTTCTTTATCGCGTTGCCCGGCCACTAACAAATCGTACCCAATGTTAAACCGCCTTTTTAATCTTTCCAGGCGCGGCTTGGCTTTGTCAAAATCAGGACTTTGTTCGTAAGCTAAGCCAATAACTTCCAGGCCCCGGTTTTTATTTGCGCGGTAATAAGGAGCCAGGTAAGCGGTTTCGTCCATGCAGTTGGGGCACCACGAGCCCATTAATTGTACTACAACTACTTTGCCTTGGTATTTAGGGTCGGCAAGCGATACGGGTTTGCGGTTTAAATCCGGGAAAGTAAAACTTAGTTTGTCGTAGCCTTTCTTTAAATAAGTAAGCGTATCGGCAGCGGGCAATACGGCATTTTCGTTGCGTTGGCCAATCCAGGGAATAATTTCGTTCGGACCGTAATAAAAATTACCGGCTATTTTGCCTTCGCCCTCGGGTTTAGCCGTAAATAAGTAGCCATGCGACCCGTCGAAAGTAGATAACTTAAGTTCATTTCCGTCTACTTCTCCGTCCAGGTAACGGTAATCGCCGGTGGCGCTCAGGAAAGTGCCTTTTAAATGACTGCCGTTTTGTTCAAATACCCCAATTGCTTGTTCTTTGGTGCCGTCATCGTTGTTAAATATTACATCCCACTTACCCGAGTAGTTTTGGGCAGCCACCGGGGGCTTTTCCGAAAAACGGTAACTTTTATCGTGCTTAGCGGAAAACGGCACCACAAACGGTTCTTCCAGGTTATAGCGGGTCCATTTTCCTTTAATACCATCTTCGCTGTCGTTTATATGAGCTTTGAGGTCGGCATCAAAAATATGCAACGGAATTTTAACTGAGTCGCCGGTAATTAAAATTTCATCCAGTAAAATTTTCTCTTCACCGTTTATCAGATAAGCCATGGTTTTACCTTCTGCCGATTTGGTTACCTGCATCTGGAAAGGAATTTCGCGGTTAGCCACTCCAAGTACCCCGCGCCACATACCCGGTTTTAATTCTTTTTCTTTTTTGCTGCAGGCCGTATAAAGTAAAACTAAAAGGAGCAGCATTGCACGGTGCCATCTTATATTAAAAAGGTTAAGTTTCATAAATAGTAAAAAATAGCGGTTTTATTTATGTTAATAAGCAGCTTACTAAAACAAAAGTTTCCGACAAAAGTAAACAAGTATATATTTTAAGAAAAGGAAGGGTGCGTATTGCCGCTTATTTTATATAAAACTTCTGTAACTAATGTCATAAAGGTTTCAGATGTAGCTTGCAATAGCTTTTAATGTAGGCGCAAACCAGCTTTTAAGATAAAGTATCGAAATTAAAAGTAGTTTAGAAATATAGTTTAGCCACTAACCCGTATTAACGATGGAAAATAAACCCACTCCCAACCCAATTGCCCCCGACCGAATAACAAATTCCGAAGAAAGTGAGATGTTGCCGGGAGCCCAGTCAGCAATTAGTGAGTTAGCCGAAAACGATGAAATAGATAAGACATACGAAGGAAGCCGGGAGGCCGGCAATGTGGCGGCGGCCGACGAAAAAGAAACCGATACCTTGGATGGTAGCAACGCCAACAATTTGCGCACGAAATAAGCAGAAATTATATAAAATTTTGTTCTTTTCGTATAAAGTAGGTGCAAAATAGAATAACGATCAATAGTTCTTTTATTCAGTGTTTTATATATTTGCGCAAAATTTTATCTTTCAGCAAACGTTGTTTTTCTGAGAGAGATTAAATAATCTTATAACATTACCTTAAATAATAAATATGGCTTTTGATATAGATATGATCAAAGCGGTTTATGCCGGACTAGGCGACAAAATAGCTGCCGCCCGTCAGGCAGTAGGCAAACCGCTCACCCAAACCGAAAAAATTCTTTACGCCCATTTATATAGTGGTAACACTACCGAAGCTTTTGAGCGCGGAAAATCTTACGTTGATTTTGCTCCGGACCGGGTGGCCATGCAGGATGCTACTGCCCAAATGGCTTTGCTGCAATTTATGCAGGCCGGAAAAGCCAAAGTGTCCGTGCCGTCTACGGTACACTGCGACCACTTAATTCAGGCCCGCGATGGGGCCAACGAAGATTTAGAAGTGGCTATAAACGAAAACAAAGAAGTTTATGATTTCCTGGCTTCGGTTTCTAATAAATACGGTATTGGGTTCTGGAAACCCGGTGCTGGTATTATTCACCAGGTAGTGCTGGAAAATTATGCTTTCCCCGGCGGTATGATGATTGGGACCGACTCCCATACGCCCAATGCCGGTGGTTTAGGTATGATTGCCATTGGGGTTGGCGGTGCCGATGCCGTGGACGTAATGGCCGGTATGGCCTGGGAATTAAAATTCCCGAAAGTAATTGGCGTGAAGCTAACCGGTAAAATGAGCGGCTGGACGTCAGCCAAAGATGTTATTTTAAAAGTGGCCGGTATTTTAACCGTAAAAGGTGGTACCGGAGCCATTGTAGAATATTTTGGCGAAGGTGCCAGTAGCTTGTCCTGTACCGGTAAAGCTACCATTTGTAATATGGGGGCCGAAATTGGCGCCACTACTTCGGTGTTTGCCTACGATGAGAAAATGGCTGAATACTTAAGAGGTACCGAGCGCGGCGATATTGCTGACCTGGCCAGCCAGGTAGCGCAGCATTTACGCGCCGATGAGGAAGTTTATGCCAATCCGGAAGCTTACTACGACCAGTTAATCGAGATTAATCTTTCCGAATTAGAACCGCACGTAAACGGTCCGTTTACGCCGGATGCGGCCTGGCCGATTTCTCAGTTTGCCGCGGCGGTGAAAGAACATAGCTGGCCCGAAAAATTAGAAGTAGGGTTAATCGGTTCTTGTACCAATTCTTCGTACGAAGATATTACCCGTTCGGCTTCGGTGGCCAAACAAGCCGTAGCCAAAGGTTTATCGGTTAATGCCGAGTTTACCGTTACGCCGGGTTCGGAATTGGTGCGTTATACGGTGCAGCGCGATGGCTTACTGGATACTTTTTCCGAAATGGGTGGGGTAGTATTAGCTAATGCCTGCGGACCATGTATTGGCCAATGGGCACGCCACACCGACGACCCGAAACGCCGCAATTCCATTATTACTTCGTTTAACCGGAACTTCGCGAAACGGAATGATGGTAATCCTAATACCCACGCTTTTGTGGCTTCGCCGGAAATTGTAACAGCTTTTGCTATTGCCGGTGATTTAACCTTTAACCCACTTACCGATACCTTAACCAACAAAAACGGCGAAGCCGTAATGCTGGATGAGCCGCAAGGGGTAGAGCTGCCTGCTAATGGTTTTGCCGTAGAAGATGCCGGTTATGTAGCACCCGCTGCTGATCCGAGTCAGGTAGAGGTAATAGTAGATCCGGCTTCTGACCGCTTACAGTTATTGGAAGGTTTCGCGGCCTGGAACGGCGCTGATCTTACCGGATTACGCTTATTAATTAAAGCGCAGGGTAAATGTACCACCGACCATATTTCAATGGCTGGCCCTTGGTTAAAATACCGGGGTCACCTGGATAATATATCTAACAACATGCTGATAGGAGCTACCAATGCTTTTAACGGCGAAACCAATAGTGTGCGTAACTTTATGCTGTCGGATGCACCGCACCAGGAAGTGCCAACCGTAGCCCGGGCTTATAAAGCCGCCGGTATTGGTTCTATTGTAGTAGGTGACGAAAACTACGGCGAGGGTTCTTCTAGGGAGCACGCCGCGATGGAGCCACGTCACTTAGGTGTAAGAGTTGTATTGGTAAAATCGTTTGCCCGTATTCACGAAACCAACCTGAAAAAACAAGGTATGCTGGGCTTAACCTTCGCCAATAAAGAAGATTATAACCACATCCAGGAAGGTGATTTATTTGATATTGTTGGTTTAACCAGTTTCGCTCCTGGTCAGCCGTTGCAGGTAGTGCTGCATCATACCGATGGTACCACCCATACGTTTGAAGCAAATCACACGTACAACGAAGGCCAGATTGGCTGGTTTAAAGCCGGTTCGGCCCTGAATCTGATTCGTTTGCAAGGTGCTGAAGCTGCCAGCCAAGGTTTTATTCAGCAACAATAAAAATCAAAATAATATAACAGCATAAAAAAGCCCTCCAAAGAGGGCTTTTTTATGCTGTTTCAATTTATAGGCCACCTACCGGGGAACTGTAGTATTGGGTATCATACTTGAAAGTTATTGTTTCCGAACAATAGCCTGTAAATAAAATAAAATTTAAAGCAAATCAGCCAGTATTCTAAACAGTTGCTTATTCCCGCAGGATAATAAATTTCTTTGTTATCGTGTTTTCTGCATTCTGGATGCGCAAGAAGTAAGCCCCATTGGGTAAACTATTCAGACTTATGCTGATTTTTCCGTTCGTGTAAATAATTGGTTTTCTTAATACAGCTCCCAGGGAGTTTAATATTTCCAGCTGCAAACCCTGGCGGGTATCTATATTTTCCGGCACAGTCAGGTAAATATGATTTTCTGTAGCCGGATTAGGCGACAAAACCAAATCTGCCTGGGTCCAATGTTGATTATAAGCCAGGTATTTAATCGTGATGCTTTGGGAAACAGAATCTACGCAGCCGTTGGCCGTAGTGGAAATTAACTTTACGGTATACGTTCCGGGCGCAGTATAACGAATTACCGGATTTTGCTCCTGGCTTTGGGTACCGTTACCAAAATACCATTGCCATTTTACCGCTGCCGGTGTTGCATCAGTAAAGGCAACTACGCCGCCTGCCGCCGGCGTAACAGGATTAGGGCTGTACGTAAAGGCGGTTCCGGCTTTTTCGGCCGTAATGGTTACCGGCACCAGTGCGCTTTCAATGGCGAAATCATAATTGCTGATGTAATAAGTAGTAGTCTCCCGCAAAACAGGAATTTCGTAAACCGAGCCAGTATACAAGAGTTGGGTGCCGGCGGCATCGGTATAAAACCGGAAGTTATTGCCGCCTGCTGGGTTGAGACGGTAAGAAGTGCCGGCACAAATACTGGCATTTTGCACGACCGGCAGAGGAGGTAAAACCTCAATTTCTTTGGCCAGAGAATCGGAACAGCCGGCCGGACTTTTTACCACCAAAGAAATAAGGTGTTTGCCGATGGCGGAGAAAGCAATAGCCGGGTTTTGTTCGGTACTCACCAGTTGCTTGCCTACGTACCATTGCCATTGTCGGCTATTAAGCGTATTATCAGAAAACCGGATTTCTTTGTTGGTATTTAGGTTAACAGGATTAGCGCCATAACTAAAGTCGGCGGTTATTTTTTCGGCCGTAATGGTAATAGGTACCGGGGTGCTTTCAAAGATAGAATCAACATTGCTGACAAAGTACGTCGTGTTTTCGGTTAAAACCGGGCTGATGAAACTGGCCCCGCTGCCGACTAACCGAGTTCCGGCCGCATCGGCGTAGAATTTAAAGGAAGTACCGCCCTGCGGCGAAATAGCAGCCTGGGTTCCCGCACAAATAGTTATGTTTTCAGCCAGTAGTACCGGACCAGATTTGATCTGTTTATATTTTACCTGGGCAGCAGTGGCGCTGGCTTGTAAATCGCTTAGGTTGTCACCGGCTAAAACAGCAAAAGCAATCAGGTAACTTTCGCCGGGCGCAAGATCGGGCAATTTACCACCTACTACATCCGATACATCCGTACCAGCTTCAGGTGTGCCAGCTTCAGCGTTACTAATAATGGGATTAGAAAGAGCACTGTATTTTTCGGCATTGGTAAAGCCATCTGCTAAACCAATTTGTCCGGCCAAACTGGAAAAGTTTTGGATAGCATAATAGGTTGGAGTAAGCGGCGAAAGCAATTTCATGCCAGCATAAAGGTTGCGCCGGTCGGGGTTGTAAACGTAACCCAAGGCATTTACTTCATCCCATTTAGCTACATTCCGGCTGGCTATGTCCACATCCCAGTCATTAAATAACCCGGCATACAGGTTAGTGAGGAAAGATGAGGTAATATTGGTGATTTTATATTCCAGGATAACGTAACGGTTATCCGGTGCATCTTGCCAGGCGTAAGCCCGGTGGGTAACGCGCACGCCTGCAGCAGTGGAATCCGGGAACAAATCCTGCATCACCCCGCTAGCCGACATATCGCCAGATTTTGGTTTACTTTCTTTACGTACGGGCTGTAACGCAAAAAGATCGTTATCCGATTCGCCGGTTTCATTCCGGATATTATCCGAAACCCGTTCCGGGGTGGTACCTACCATTAAACCTCCTTCGGCCGTTAAAGAATTATTGTTCTGATATACAATTCCTTCGCCCTGGGTATAATCCAAACCATCGTAACCAATATTGCCCCGACTGGTAACGGTTACCTGCAAATCGTTGACATTTATGACTACAAAATCCGGATTGGCTCGCATGGTAAAATATTGATAATCCTGGTAGTTGTTCCCGGAGAAGCTGTAGCGGAATTCCAGAACTTCGTTTTGCGGTATTTCGGGACTGATGTAAACGGAGAAAGGAGCGGCGGCATTCGTAGCCGTGGTCAATGTACCCAAAGCACCAACGCTAAAATTATCCTGCAAAATAGTAACGTATGGCGAAGAGCAGGTTAACGTAATTTGCAGATTTGAAACCGGTGTTAATATATTTTTGAAAGTGGCCGTTATTTGCAACGTGTCGCCGCCGTAAGCCAAAGAGCTGGTATTAAAAGCGCCGTTTGTAAATATATTCTGGGTATTGCGAACCGATACTACATTGGTTTCGGTTAAAGCCCGGTACAGGTTTACGCGTCCCCGGCCTATTTTCTCTTTTTTATTTTGATTAGCCGGAATTTGGGATATGTCGTCGGCAGTCATGCGCAATTGTTCGGCTATTTGCAAAGCGGTATAAGCCGGAAACTGTTTCCGGACCAATGCCGCACACCCGGCTACAACCGGTGCCGAAAAAGAAGTGCCGGTTGCGGGCAGGTAGGCATTATCGTTGGTACTACGGGTGCTCAGAAGCTGTATGCCAGGAGCTGCAATATCTATGGGCCGCCCGAGGGTTGCATAATAAGGTACCTGATCCTGGCTATCTACAATGGTTACTGATAAAACATTATCGTAAGAGGCCGGGAAATAATCCGGATCGGTGACTGTGTTCCCCGCCGCGGCTACAATTACTACATTTTTGTTGATGGCGGCATAATTAATAATATCCTGCTCATATGCCGACCGGTATCCTGCTGATCCCCAGGATAAGTTAATAACCTGGCAGCCGTGGTCGGCGGCATAAACAATGCCTTCATAACCACCAAACCGTAAAACTCCACCAACTGATTCAAGTATTTTTACGGGTAATATTTTAACGTTATAACCTACACCGGCAATTCCTGTTGCGTTATTTGTACTGGCACCAGCCACGCCACTTACCAGCGCCCCGTGCTCAATATTATCCGGACTAGGATTATTATCGTTATTGGTGGTATCCCAGCCATAATAATTATCCGTATAGCCATCCCGGTCGTTATCAATACCGTCTATTGGGTCGGCATAGTTGTACTTTATCTTGTTCTTTAAATCCTCATGGGTTAAACGGATGCCGGTATCCAGAATACCAATCACAATGCTGGAATCGCCTTTCTGGACTTCCCAGCCTTTATAAGCATTAATTTGTTTCAGATGATATTGGTTTAAACCCGTAGAATCGGCAAAAGGATCGTTGGGCTGATGCAGCAGTTGCGGAATGTTAACCGGCTCTACATAAGCTACCAGGCCGCTGGCCAGCAACTGCCGTTTTATCTTAGCAAAAGTTAAAGGCGCTTCGTATTCTAATTCGTAGATCAAGGTAAGATCTACTTCGCCGGGTTTGAGAAGAGGGAAAGTAGTAGCCCGCGGGAATTTTTGTTTATAAACTTTGGGCCGGATGGCAGTAATAGTTTCCTGTAATTGCCGGTGCTTTTCTGCGGCCGCATACGAACTGTAATCGGGTTTTAACTTAAAAATAAGGGTATTGGGTTTTACCTGGGCGATAGGAGTGGCGGTACCAGATAGCCGCCACAGAAACCAGGCAGAAAGAAAATATAAAAAGAAGTTGTAGTAATCGTAGAAGAGTAAACATTAGACCATATATTAAACGGTTTGGTTAGGTGAGCTTTTAAATATAAATTATCCGGGATAAACTTGCGGGATGTTAGAAGCTTTTATACGGATGCTAAATTAAGGATTTAGGCTAAACATTGCTCTAAATCTAAAGGTTATTTTAATAAGGAGAGATTATTTTAATAATGATTCCGAAACTCAACTTTATAATTTATTCCGGATTGTTGTTTTTGGTTGGATTTGTTTTTGGTAAATTTAGCATTAAGCTAGAAATAAAGATTAGGCTTGTATAATCTCTCCTATAAAGAAAACCTAAGCTCAATAAACAAAAATACCTGCTTCGAAATTGAAGCAGGTATTTTTTGGAGATAATAACTTAACTTTAATTATTCGGCTACCAGATTTTTACTCTTTTTTCCGGAGCGAGATACAAGGAGTCGGTTGGTTTTACATTAAAGGCATTGTAAAAAGCCGGAATATTACGGACCACGCCATTTACCCGGAACTTGGCCGGCGAGTGCGGATCGGTGCTTACTTGGTTGCGCAGGGCTTCGGCGCGGGCTTTGCTTAACCAGGCCTGGCCCCAGCCAATAAATACCCGCTGATCGCCGGTGAAACCATCCAGCACCGGGGCCGGCTTAC
>Ga0210040_10001466_pt1 | contig 35509 bp, 30 predicted proteins | sample CryGeyCG12114_NA_FD_185462 | JGI IMG/M metagenome (GOLD analysis project Ga0210040, IMG submission 185462) | Groundwater microbial communities from aquifer - Crystal Geyser CG19_WC_8/21/14_NA (SPAdes) (version 2) | ecosystem: Environmental > Aquatic > Deep subsurface > Groundwater | place: USA...
CGAGCCGGCCGACCGTGACTGGTACGCCACGGTCGCCGGGCAGATGACCGAGCGGCTGGAGGCGGCGCTGGCCGTCGTCCCGGACCTCGCCGAGCACGCCGACGGGCTGCGCGCGCTGTACCGCGCGGTCGCCGACACCGACGAGCCCGTCGTCCGCCAGCGGGTGCACGGCGACCTGCACCTGGGGCAGGTGCTGCGCACCACCACCGGCTGGATCGTGCTGGACTTCGAGGGCGAGCCCGCCCGGCCGCTGGCCGACCGCCGGCAGCTGGACACCCCGTTGCGCGACGTCGCGGGGATGCTGCGCTCCTTCGACTACGCCGCCCGGCACATGCTCGTCGAGCAGCCCGACGACCCCCAGCGGGCCTACCGGGCCCAGGAGTGGGCGGAGCGGAACCGGACCGCGTTCTTCGCCGGCTACTCCGCTGCGGCCGGGGAGATCACACTGTCGAGCGAATCTGCGCTGCTGCGGGCGTTCGAGGCCGACAAGGCGGTGTACGAGTGCGTCTACGAGGCACGCAACCGCCCGAACTGGTTGATGATCCCGCTCAGCTCGTTGTCCCGATTGACCCCCGGCGACTGAGGAAGGACCCCGCTGCCCCACTGCTCGCAATCTCGCAGCGGGCCCCTGCAGCGGGGCCGCACCGCCCGGACGACCACGAAGGACTGGAAGGACCCATGAGCATCGACGACACCCAGCCTCCGGGGACCGACACCGCCGAGCACCCCGCCGACAAGGCAGAGCTCACCCGCCGGGTCGAGGAGATCACCGCGGCGGTCCAGGCCGACGCCGAGGCCGAGCCGGCTCCCGCTCCGGCGAAGAAGGCGACCCGCAAGGCCGCCGCCACGAAGGTCGCCGGCGGCGCCGAGGCGCTGCCCGCGAAGGCCGCGGCGAAGCGGACGCCGGCCCGGAAGTCGACGCCGGCCACCGCCGCCGACGCCGACCAGACCAGCATCCCCGCCGGGGACGCTCCTCCGGCGGCGAAGAAGACCGCCAAGCGTGCGGTCAAGAAGGCCACGCCGGCCGCGGGCGACGACGCTGCCCCGGCCGCGCCGGCCAAGCGGACCCGCAAGGCCGCGGCTAAGAAGGTGACCGCCACCCCGGTGGTGGCCCCGGCGCCGATCGCCGAGCCGGGCAACCCGTCCGCGCCCTCGGCCCCCCAGCCGGAGCCGCCGAGCCCGGACCCGGCCGAGCCCAGCACCCCGCAGGCGCCGGCCGACGGCGAGCACGCCGGCACCGGTGGCAGCTCGCCGGCCGAGACCGCCTCCGAGCCCGGTGCGGAGCTGGCCCCCGACACGGTGCCGGCCCAGGGCGAGGACACCGCCGCGGCAGCTGTCGAGGCTCCCGTGCTGGAGACGGCCGCCGAGGAGGCCGCTGTCGAGGACACCGCTCTCGAGGACACCGGCGCCGAGGACACCGGCGCCGGCGAGACCGCGCAGGGCCCGGGCCAGGTGCCCGGTGAGGTGACCGGTGCCGAGGTGACCACCGCGGACCTGACCACCAGCGAGGTGGCCGACCTGCCGCCGGCGCCGGAGCAGGCGCCCGCACCGGCCGCCGCCGAGCTGGTTGCGGCGCTGCCGGAGGGCGAGGCGCCGGTGAGCACCTCCGTGCCCGCCGAGTCCGTGCCCGCCGGGCGCGAGGTCACCCCCGAGGAGCTGGCCGCCGTCGTCGACGGCTGGTCCTACGACCCGCACGGCGTGCTGGGCACCCACCGGCTCCCCGAGGGCTGGGCGGTGCGCACGCTGCGTCCGGACGCCGTCGCCGTGGTCGTCGTCGACCAGGACGGCGCCCGCTACGAGGCCCGACAGATCTTCCGGGGCGGGGTCTACGAGGCCCGGCTCCCCCACCAGCCCGGGGACTACCGGCTCGAGGTCGTCTACCCGAACGGGGCCGGCGCCACCGACACCTTCCTCGTCGACGACCCGTTCCGCTGGCTGCCCACGCTGGGCCCGCTGGACGAGCACCTGATCAGCGAGGGCCGGCACGAGACGCTGTGGACGGTGCTCGGCGCGCACGTGCGCGGCTACGACACCCCGGGTGGCCGCGTCGAGGGCGTCTCCTTCGCGGTGTGGGCCCCCAACGCCCGCGGCGTGAAGGTCACCGGTGACTTCGACTACTGGGAGGCCCGCGCCTACCCGATGCGGTCGCTCGGCGCCTCCGGCGTCTGGGAGATCTTCGTGCCCGGTGCCCAGGTCGGCACCCGGTACCGCTTCCACATCCTCGGTGCGGACGGCCAGTGGCTGGTCAAGAGCGACCCGATGGCCTTCGCCACCGAGGTGCCGCCGGCCAACGCCTCCGTCGTCACCGCCTCCTCCCACGAGTGGGCCGACGACGAGTGGCTGGCCACGCGCGCCGAGGGCAACTGGCACCAGCGGCCGATGAGCGTCTACGAGGTGCACGCCGGGTCGTGGCGGCAGGGCCTGTCCTACCGCGAGATGGCCGACGAGCTGATCGCCTACGTCAAGGACGCCGGGTTCACCCACCTGGAGTTCATGCCGCTGGCCGAGCACCCCTTCGGCGGCTCGTGGGGATACCAGGTCACCTCCTACTACGCCCCGACGTCCCGCTTCGGCTCCCCCGACGACCTGCGGTACCTGATCGACACCGCCCACCAGGCCGGCATCGGCGTCATCGTGGACTGGGTGCCGGGGCACTTCCCCAAGGACGAGTGGGCCCTGGGCCGGTTCGACGGTGCCCCGCTGTACGAGCACGGCGACCCCCGCCGCGGCGAGCAGCTGGACTGGGGCACGTACGTCTTCGACTTCGGCCGTCGCGAGGTGCGGAACTTCCTCGTGGCGAACGCGCTGTACTGGTGCAAGGAGTTCCACGTCGACGGCATCCGCGTCGACGCGGTGGCCTCGATGCTCTACCTGGACTACTCCCGTCCCGACGGCCAGTGGACGCCGAACGAGTACGGCGGCCGGGAGAACCTCGAGGCGGTGGCGTTCCTCCAGGAGATGAACGCGACGCTCTACCGCGAGGTCCCCGGCGTGGTCACCATCGCCGAGGAGTCGACGTCCTGGCCGGGCGTCACCCGGCCCACCCACCTGGGCGGGCTCGGCTTCGGGTTCAAGTGGAACATGGGCTGGATGCACGACTCGCTGGACTACGTGGCCCGCGAGCCGATCTACCGCAACTTCCACCACAGCCAGCTGACGTTCTCCCTGGTCTACGCGTTCTCGGAGAACTACGTCCTGCCGATCAGCCACGACGAGGTCGTCTACGGCAAGGGCTCGCTGATCCGCAAGATGCCCGGCGACCGGTGGCAGCAGCTGGCCGGCCTGCGCGCCTACCTGGGCTACATGTGGGCCCACCCGGGCAAGCAGCTGCTGTTCATGGGCTCGGAGTTCGGGCAGCTCTCCGAGTGGGCGGAGAGCCGCTCGCTGGACTGGTGGCACCTCGACGACCCGGCGCACCGGGGCGTCCTGGAGCTGGTGCGCGACCTCAACACGGTGTACCGGGACCACGAGGCGCTCTACACCCAGGACAGCGACCCGGCCGGCTTCCAGTGGATCGACGCCAACGACTCGGTGGGCAACACGCTGACCTTCCTGCGCTACGGCAAGGACGGTCAGGTGCTGGCCTGCGTCGCCAACTTCTCCGGGCAGCCGCACGCCGACTACCGGATCGGGCTGCCCCGCGGCGGCCGCTGGCGTGAGGTCATCAACACCGACTTCGAGGGCTACGGCGGTTCCGGCCTGGGCAACCTGGGCGGGGTCGACGCGGTCGCCGAGTCCTGGCACGGGCAGCCGTGGTCGGCCACGCTGACCGCGCCGCCACTGGCCACCGTGTGGTTCGTGCACGAGGGTCCGGAGCCGGAGTCCGTCGACGACGGCGAGCCCGCCGACCCGGCGCAGATCGCCGCGGCCGAGGCGTCCGGGCTGGCCGAGAGCGCGCCAGCGGCCGAGCCGGAGACGCCGGCAGGCAGCTGAGCGACAGCGGTGGTGCGGGCCGGGCCCGCACCACCGCGGCCCGGCCGGTCCGGGTGAGCCGTCGCCGGTCCGGGTCGGGTCGGGCAGGATGAGGAGCAGCCGCCGCTACCCGGCGGCCCGGACCGATCGGGAGCCCATGCCCTCCTCGCCCCGCCGGGCTCTCGCTGCTGCAGCCGTGGGTGGCCTGCTGGCCAGCTCGCTGCTCACCGGCTGCGCGGTCACGCTGATCGATGGCAACGCCAGCCCCGCATCAGGCGTCAGCGGCGACGTACCGGCCGAGGAGTTCCCGATCGTCGGGGCCGTCGACGACGACATCGACCGGATCGCCCGCAACGCCCTGGCCGACCTGAACACCTACTGGACCGACCAGTTCGGCCCCACGTTCGGCCAGGACTTCACCCCGCTCAGCGGCGGCTACTACTCCGTCGACCCGGCGGACCTCGACCCCGCGCAGTACCCCAACGGGCAGATCGGCTGCGGAGAGCCGCCGGAGTCGGTCGAGGACAACGCGTTCTACTGCAGCGAGAGCGGCGACTACCCCAACGGCGACGCCATCCAGTACGACCGGGCCTTCCTCGACCAGCTGGCCTTCGGGCAGGGCGGGAGCGAGGGCTACGGCCGGTTCATCCCGGCGCTGGTGATGGCGCACGAGTTCGGGCACGCCATCCAGGGCCGGGTCGGCTACCCGTCGCCGGACTCGATCGTCATCGAGACCCAGGCCGACTGCTTCGCCGGCGCCTGGACGGCGTGGGTGGCGGTGGGGGACGCCCCGCACAACTCCATCCGCCCGGCCGAGCTGGACGACGTGCTGCGCGGCTACCTGCTGCTGCGCGACCCGGTCGGCACCGGCCTCACCGAGGACGAGGCGCACGGCTCCTACTTCGACCGGGTGTCGGCCTTCCAGGAGGGCTTCGACGACGGGCCGGCGGCGTGCCGGGACGACTTCGGGCCGAGCCGGCCGTTCACCCAGGGCGAGTTCTCCGATGACGACGAGGCGCTCAGCGGTGGCAACGCCAGCTACTCCGACACCCAGGAGCTGATCGGGCTCACCATGCCGGAGTTCTGGACGGCCGCGGTGAGCGCGGTGGGTGGGACGACGTTCGAGGCGCCGACCATCGAGCCGTTCTCCGGGACCGCCCCGGCCTGCGCCGGCGAGGAGCCGGACGCCGACCTCGTCTACTGCGCGGCGGACAACACCGTGGGCTATGACGAGGCCGACCTGGCCGAGCCGGTCTACGAGCGCGTCGGTGACTACGCCGTGCTGACCGCCGTCGCCATCCCCTACGGGCTGGCCGCGCGGGAACAGCTCGGCCTCTCGACCGACGACCAGGACGCGGTCGAGTCGGCGGTCTGCCAGGCCGGGGCCTACACGGCAGCGGCGCTCAACGACCAGGTGCCGGAGATCACGATCTCCCCCGGCGACGCCGACGAGAGCGTGTCGTTCCTGCTCGAGTTCGCCACCGACCAGGACGTCCTGCCCGACGTCGACCTGACCGGCTTCCAGCTGGTCGACATCTTCCGCAGCGGGGTCTTCCAGGGCATCTCCGCCTGCGGCATCGACTGAGGACCCCGTCCCCGCCACCACCTCACGAGCTCGGCGGCGAGCCCGCGCGTCCTCCCCCGAGGCCCCCTGCCGGGTCCCGCCGCGAGCTCGCGAGTGGCGGGGCAGGGGGTCCTCCCTCAGAACAGGGCGGTCATCAGCGCGCGGCGGGCGGGGCCGACCCGGGGGTCCTCGTCGCCCACGATGCCGAACAGCTCGACCAGGTGCTTCCGGGCCAGGTCGCGGTCCTCGCCGGCCGAGCGCCGCACGACGTCGAGCAGCAGCGCGAACGCCCCGTCGACGTCCCCGGTGCCGAGCAGGAAGTCCGCGGCCCGGGTCTGCGCCGCGACGTCGTCCGGCGCGGCCTCGGCGGCCGCGAGCGCGTTCGGCCCGGCCTCCTCGGCCCGGCGGAACAGCTGCACCTGGCGCAGCGCGAGCCCGGCGACCGGGTGGGCGGGCTCGGCGTCCAGGATCGCCTGGTAGGCGGCCTCGGCAGCGGCGAGGTCACCGCGGTCCAGGGCCGCCTCGGCGGCGTCCAGCCGCGGGTCCTCGGCCTCGACCGGCTCGTCGTCCTCGGCGGCACCGGGCACGGCACCCCCGGAGGTGGCGGCGACCAGCTCGGTGACGAACTGCCGGGCCTGCTCCTCGGGGATGGCGCCGGTGAACTCGGCGACCAGCTGGCCCTGCCAGACCGCCTTCACCGCCGGGATGCCCTGCACGCGCAGCCCCTGGGCCAGCGCCGGGTTCGCGTCGACGTCGATCTTGGCGAGCACCCAGGAGCCGGCGCCCTCGGTGGCCAGCCGCTCCAGGACCGGGGACAGCTGCTTGCACGGGCCGCACCACTCCGCCCACAGGTCCAGCACCACGGGCACCTGGAAGGAACGGTCGAGGACCTCGGACTGGAACGTCGCCTCGGTGACGTCGACGACCGCGCTGCCCGGGGCGCCCGCGGGTGCGGCGGCGCTCGGCGGCGGAGCGGCCTGGGCGCGCGCTGCGGCCTCGCTGCGCGCCTTGACCGCGGCGAGGTCGACCGCGCCGGCCAGCGAGGCCGCCATGCGTGCCTGCTCGGCAGCGGCACGGGGATCGGTTCGAGCGGGACGGTTCGGCTGCATGACCTCGATCATCCCACCCGCGTGGTGAGGTGCTGGAACGGCCGCCCCTCAGGGACCCGCGCCGAGCCCGCGAGGCGTGGGGGGTCCTCCTAGAAGCGGGCCGGTTCGGTGTAGGTGCCCCACTCCGCGCGCAGGGCGTCGCAGATCTCGCCGAGGGTCGCCTCGGCCCGAGCAGCCGCCAGCATCGCCGGCACCATGTTGGCGCCGGTGCGGGCCACCTCGACCATCCGCGTGACCGCCGCGGCGGCCGCGGCGTCGTCCCGGGCGGCCCGGCGGGCAGCGAGCTCGGCGCGCTGGTCGGTCTCGACCTGGGAGCTGACCCGGAGGATCTCCAGCTGGCCGTCGACCGACCCGGTGAGCGTGTTCACCCCGACCACCTTCTTCTCCCCCTTCTCCAGCGCCCGCTGGTAGCTGAAGGCCGCTTCGGCGATCTCGCCGGTGAACCAGCCGTCCTCGATGCCGCGCAGGATGCCGCCGGTCATCGTGCCGTCCGGGCCCATCTCCCGGATCCGGCTGAACGTCGCCTCGGCCTCGGCCTCCAGGGAGTCGGTGAGCGCCTCGACGTACCAGGAGCCACCGAGCGGATCGGCCACGTTGGCCACCCCGGTCTCCTCGGCGATCACCTGCTGGGTGCGCAGCGCGATCTGCGCGGCCTTGGCACTGGGCAGCGCCAGGACCTCGTCCAGCGCGTTGGTGTGCAACGAGTTCGTGCCGCCGAGCACCGCGGCCAGCGCCTCGACCGTCGTCCGCACGATGTTGTTGTCCGGCTGCTGCGCGGTCAGCGAGACCCCGGCGGTCTGGGTGTGGAACCGCAGCTGCTGGGCCTTCGCCGTCCGGGCGCCGTAGACGTCGCGCAGCCAGCGGGCCCAGATCCGCCGGGCCGCGCGGAACTTGGCGATCTCCTCGAAGAAGTCGATGTGCGCGTCGAAGAAGAACGACAGCCCCGGGGCGAAGACGTCGACGTCCAGGCCGCGGGACAGGCCCAGCTCCACGTAGGCGAACCCGTCGGCCAGGGTGTAGGCCAGCTCCTGCGCGGCGGTCGAGCCGGCCTCCCGGATGTGGTAGCCGGACACCGAGATCGGCTTGTAGGCCGGGATCTCCGCGGCGCAGTACTCCATCAGGTCGCCGATCAGCCGCAGGTGCGGCTCGGGGGCGAACAGCCACTCCTTCTGCGCGATGTACTCCTTGAAGATGTCGGTCTGCAGCGTGCCGTTGAGCTTCGCCAGGTCCGCGCCCTGGCGCTCGGCGGCGACCAGGTACATGCAGAACACCGGGACGGCGGGGCCGCTGATCGTCATCGACGTCGTCGTCTGCTCCAGCGGGATGCCCGCGAAGAGCACCTCCATGTCCGCGGCCGAGTCGACCGCGACGCCGCAGTGGCCGACCTCCCCGAGCGCCCGCGGGTCGTCGGAGTCCCGTCCCATCAGGGTGGGCATGTCGAAGGCGACCGACAGCCCGCCACCGCCCTCGGCCAGCAGCATCCGGTAGCGCTCGTTGGTCTGCTGGGCGTTGCCGAAGCCGGCGAACTGCCGGATCGTCCAGGCCCGGCCGCGGTAGCCGGTGGCGTGCAGCCCGCGGGTGAAGGGGAACTCCCCCGGCCAGCCGATCCGGTCGAAGCCGGGCACCGCGGTCTCGTCGGCCGGGCCGTAGGCGGGCTCCACCTCCAGGCCGGAGAGCGTGGTGAAGTCCGCGTCCCGGAGCTGCCCCGCGGCCCGGGCGGTGTCGTAGCGCTGCTGCCACCGGGTGCGGGCGTCGTTGCCCGGGACGTGGGTCATGCCCAGATGGTAGGACGTCCAACTATCTCCGGCCACGACCCGGACGGGTCAGTCGGCGGCGACGTCCCCCGCGCCGAGCCGCACCTTGCGGAGGATGCCGAACAGGGTGTCCAGCTCGTCGTCGGCCACGTCGGCGAGGCCGAAGTCCTGGCTGGTCAGCGCCTCGGTGGCGAGCGGGACGACGTCCCGGCCGGCGTCGGTGATCGCGGCGAGCACACCCCGCCCGTCCGCCGGGTTCGGCCGCCGCTCGACGTAGCCGGCGGCCACCAGCCGCTCGATCGCATTGGTGACGCTGGTCGGGTGCACCATCAGCCGGCTGCCGATGACCTTCAGCGGCAGCTGGCCGGTCCGGGAGAAGGTCAGCAGCACCAGAACCTCGTAGCGGGCGAAGGTGAGCCGGTGCGGCTTGAGCGCCTCGTCGAAGCGGGCCAGCAGGATCTGCTGCACCCGGAACACGCTGGTCGCCGCCCGCATCGACGAGGCGGGGCCGAACCGCTCCGCCCAGGTCTGGGCGGCGCGCTCGATCGGGTCGAAGGGCAGGCCCAGCGGTCGCACCATGGGGTCAGAGGCTAGTTGTCGCCGTCCCGGGGCCTCGCTCGCGCGTCGAGTGCCGACCTGTCGGCGCCTCCTGCGCGGTCGACACGTCGACCGGTCGACACTCGACGCACCCTGTGGACGACGGCGGCGCCGGGACCCGGTCGCCGACCATGCTCGCGCGGTGGTCGTCGCCCGTCTCCTGGCCACGGGCTGGCGGGTCCTGTTCGTCACGGCCGCCGACCTCTGCCGGCCCGAGCGGCTGATCGCGCGGCTCGCGGCGGAGCCGGCCCGCTGGGTGTCGAGCTGTGCACCTGCCCGGGCTCGGTCAGACGTCCACAGGTCGACACCCGACGAGGTCGGCGAGGCAGGTCAGGGGCGCGGAGCGGGGCGCAGTCGCGGCGCCTTGCGGATCCCGAACACCTGCCGCAGCGCCACCCGGGCGGCGTTGTCGCCGCAGTGACCGTGCACCGCGGGCCCGGGCGGGGTGGCCGCCGAGGCGAGGTAGGTGCCGGTGATCGGGGTGGAGTAGGTGTTCCACCGCGGCACCGGCCGGGCGAGCATCTGCCGCAGCGAGGCCTCGCCGTTGGAGATGTCCCCGCCGACGTCGTTGGGGTTCCAGTGCTCCATCTCGCCGGCGTGCATGGTGTGCCGGCCGACGATGGTGTCCCGGAAACCGGGGGCGAACCGCTCGATCTGCGCCTCGATCGCCTCCGTCATGTCCACGGTCGAGCCGTGCGGCACGTGCACGTAGGCCCAGAAGATGTGCCCGCCGGCGGGTGCCCGGGTCGGGTCGACGACGGTCGGCTGGACGGCGAGCACGTAGGGCTTGTCGGCCAGCCGCCCGTGTGCGGGCGCCGACTCCCCAGCGATGGTCTCCTCGATGGTGCCGGCGACGTGGATCGTGCCGGCCCGCCGGACGTCCGCGTTGGCCCACGGCACCGGCTCGGAGAGCACCCAGTCGATCTTGAAGACGCCGGGGCCGTGGTGGTAGCGCCGCACCCAGCGCCGGTACCCCTCGGGCAGCTGGTTGCCCGCCATCGCCACGAACGCACCGGGCGAGGTGTCCAGCAGCACGGCCGGCACCCCGTCGAACTCGCGCAGGTCGGTGACCTCGTGTCCGGTCACGACCTCGCCGCCCTGTTGCTCCAGCGCCGTGACCATCGCGTCGGCCAGCTTCTGCGAGCCGCCCTCGATCAGCGGCCAGCCCTGGTGGTGGCTCATCATGCCCAGGAACATCCCCAGCGCCGAGGTCAGCGGCCGGGTCAGGTCGAGCATCCCGTGCGCGGCGGCGCCGGCCACCAGCGCCTTGCCGGCGTCGGTGTCGAAGTAGCGGTCGGCCAGCCAGGAGATGTTGGGCAGCCCCTGCAGCCCGAAGCTGGCGACGGCGGGTGCGCCGCGCACCGGCAGCCGGCGGAACGCCGAGGTCAGGAAGAAGTCGGTGATCTGGTCGGCGTGCCGCAGCAGCGGGGCGAACAGCCGGCGGTACCCGTCGGCGTCGGCGCCCAGGCCGGCCGCGGTGCGCTCCAGGGAGGGGAAGGACAGCGCAGCCCGGCCGCCGTCCAGCGGGTGGGCGAAGCTGATCTCCGGGTGCACCAGCCGGACGCCGCGGGACGCCAGGTCGAACTCGCGGAAGAAGGGTGCTGCGGCCGCCATCGGGTGCACCGTCGAGCAGACGTCGTGCCAGTAGCCGGGGCGGATGTGCTCCTCGGTGCGCATGCCCCCGCCGGCCCGCTCACCGCGTTCCACCACGCGCACCGACAGCCCAGCGGCGGCCAGCCGCAGTGCGGCCGCCAGCCCGTTGGGTCCGGCTCCGACGACGACGGCATCCGGGGTCCCGTTCACGGCGCCATCCTGCCTGCGCGGCGTCAGAGCTGCGCGACGAGCTCGTCCGCCGCGCGGTAGGGGTCGGTCTCCCCCGCGACCACCTGCTCGGCCAGCGCCCCCAGCGCAGCCGATCCGTGCACGTCGCCCATCCGCTCCCGCAGGCCCGCCAGCGCGATCGCCTCGACCTCGCGGGCGGCCCGCTCCACCCGGCGGCGGCGGCCCTCGCCGGAGGAGGCGAGCCAGTCGGCGTGCGCGGCCATCGCCGCGACGACGTCCTCGATGCCGCTGTCGGTGTCCCGGGAGGCGACGGTCCTGACGATCGGCGGCCGCCAGGCACCGGCCGCCGAGTGCCGCCCACCGAGGGAGAGCATGGCGCGCAGGTCGCGGGCGGTCTGGTCGGCGCCGTCCCGGTCGGCCTTGTTGACCACGAAGACGTCGGCGACCTCGAGGATGCCGGCCTTGGCCGCCTGGATGCCGTCGCCCATGCCCGGGGCGAGCAGCACCAGCGTGGTGTCGGCCAGCGAGGCCACCTCCAGCTCGGACTGGCCGACCCCGACGGTCTCCACCAGGACGACGTCGCAGCCGGCGGCGTCGAGCACCCGCAGCGCCTGCGGCGTCGCCCAGGCGAGCCCGCCCAGGTGGCCGCGGGAGGCCATCGAGCGGATGTAGACGCCGCTGTCGCCGGCGTGGTCCTGCATCCGCACCCGGTCGCCCAGCAGCGCGCCGCCGGAGAACGGCGAGGACGGGTCGACGGCGAGCACCCCGACCCGCTGCCCGGCCTGCCGGAAGGCGCGGACCAGCGCGGTCGTCGTGGTCGACTTGCCGACCCCGGGTGGGCCGGTCAGCCCCAGCACCCGGGCTCCGCCGGTGTGCGGGGCCAGCGCAGCGGCCACCTCCCGCAGCAGCGGACTGGCGTCCTCGACCAGCGAGATGAGCCGGGCGACCGACCGGGCGTCACCCTCGCGGGCGCGCTCGACCAGCGTGCCGACGTCGGCCGACCGCCGCCCCCGCCGTCCGGTGGGGGCGGCGGTAGCGGCGGTCTGGACGGCAGGCGTCTGGACGGCAGGCGTCTGGACGGCCGGCACCTGGACGGCGATGCCGTCCTCGGTCACGCGCCGGTGGGCTGGTCCGCGAGCGCCCGGCCGGGCACGTGCAGGATCAGCGCGTCGCCCTGACCGCCGCCGCCGCAGAGCGCGGCCGCGCCGATCCCGCCGCCGCGGCGGCCGAGCTCCAGCGCGAGGTCGAGCACGATCCGGGCGCCGCTCATGCCGACCGGGTGGCCGAGGGCGATGGCGCCACCGTTCGGGTTCACCTTCTCCGGGTCGATGCCCAGCTCGCGGGTGGAGACGATCGCGACGGCGGCGAACGCCTCGTTGAACTCGACCAGGTCGAGGTCGGCAGGGTCGATGCCCTCCCGCTCGCAGGCCTTCTGCACCGCGCGCGACGGCTGGGTCTGCAGGGTGGCGTCCGGGCCGGCGACGACGCCGTGCGCGCCGATCTCGGCGAGCACGGTCAGCCCCAGCTCGGCTGCCTTCGCCGCGGACATGACCACGACCGCGCACGCGCCGTCGGAGATCTGCGACGCCGATGCGGCGGTGATGGTGCCGTCCTCGGCGAACGCGGGCCGGAGCTTGGCGAGGGACTCCGCGGTGGTGTCGGGGCGGATGCCCTCGTCGTCGGTGAACTCGATCGGGTCGCCCTTGCGCTGCGGGATGAGGACCGGGGTGATCTCCGCGTCGAAGATCCCGTCCTTGGCCGCCCGCGCCGCCTTCTGGTGGCTCTCGGCGGCGTAGGCGTCCTGCTCCTCCCGGGTGAGCCCGTAGCGGCTGTTGGACTCCTCCGTCAGCTTGCCCATCGCCACCTGGTCGAAGGTGTCGGTGAGGCCGTCGTGCGCCATCGAGTCGACCAGGGTGGCGTCGCCGAACTTCGTCCCGGTGCGCGAACCCTTCAGCAGGTGCGGCGCGTTGGTCATGGACTCCATGCCGCCGGCGACGACCACCTCGAACTCACCGGCCCGGATCAGCTGGTCGGCCAGGGCGATCGCGTCCAGTCCGGACAGGCAGACCTTGTTCAGCGTGAACGAGGGCACCGACATCGGGATGCCACCAGCGACGGCGGCCGGGCGGGCGGGGTTCTGCCCGGCACCGGCCTGGATGACGTGGCCCATGATCACGTAGTCGACCTGGTCGCCGGTGATCCCGGCGCGCTCGAGCGCCGCCTTGATCGCGATCCCGCCGAGGTCGGCTGCGGAGAAGTCCTTCAGCGAGCCGAGCAGGCGGCCCATCGGGGTGCGGGCACCCCCGACGATGACGGAACGGGACTGTGCGGGCTGGCTCATCGAGGCTCCAGTGGCTCCGGCCGCCGCCGTTGGCAGCCGCTTCGACAGGACACCACGCAGGCCTGAGCGGCGCCACGGGCTGTCGCCAGGATAGGGCGAACGGCGATCGGCCGAACCGGCCGGTGAGCCACGTCACCCTCCCGATCCGCAGCGGTCGCGCCGCCCGAACGTCTGGTGCACCACCGGGCAGGACGCCGTCCGGGCTCCTGCTGCGACCGAGAGGACGACCATGCCCCGCCTGACCGTCGGCACCGAGAACGGCCAGCCCGTCGAGCTGGAGTACACCGACCAGGGCACCGGCCGCCCGGTCGTGCTGATCCACGGCTGGCCACTGTCCGGGCGCTCGTGGGAGGCGCAGGTCGCCCCGCTCGTCGAGGCCGGGCACCGGGTCGTCACCTACGACCGCCGCGGCTTCGGCCAGTCCTCCCAGCCCTGGACCGGCTACGACTACGACACCCTCGCCGCCGACCTCGACGGGCTGCTGCGCCAGCTGGACCTCACCGACGTGACGCTCGTCGGTTTATCCATGAGCGGCGGCGAGGTCGTGCGGTACCTGGCCCGGTTCGGCAGCAGCCGGATCGCCCGGGCGGTGCTGGCGTCCGCCGTGCCGCCGTACCTCTACCAGTCCGACGACAACCCCGACGGCGGCCTGGACGACGCCACGATCGCCGAGTTCGAGACCGGCGTGCGCACCGACCGGCCCGCCTTCCTCGACCGGTTCACCGGCGACTTCTTCAACGCCGGCGGCAAGGGCCTGCTCGACCGCAGGTCCGGCGCGGTCAGCGAGCCGATGCGCCAGTACGCCCTGCGGCTGGCCGAGGTGGCGTCCCCCAGGGCGACGCTGGACTGCATCGCGGCGTTCGCCCGCACCGACTTCCGCGCCGACGTCGCCGCGGTCACCGTGCCGACGCTGGTCATCCACGGCGACAGCGATGCCGTGGTGCCCTTCGAGGTCAGCGGCAAGCGGTCGCACGAGTCGATCGCGGGCAGCGAGCTGGTCCTGATCGAGGGCGGCCCGCACGGGGTCAACGCCAGCCACCCGGAACAGTTCAACGCCGCGCTGCTGGACTTCCTCGGCCGGTGAGGCAGGGCCTGGCTGCTCCCACCGCTCGCCGCGGGCGGGGCAGCCAGGCCGTGGCACGCGTCACCTCGGCTACCGAACGGGGTGACCCGGCGGCAGGATGCCGCCCATGCCCGACGACGCGCAGACCGGCCTGCCCAGCGACCTGTTCAGCACCATCGACCACGTCGGCATCGCGGTGCCCGACCTGGACGAGGCGATCGCCTTCTACGCGAGGGCCTTCGGCGTGCGCTTCGTGCACGAGGAGACCAACGAGGAGCAGGGCGTCCGCGAGGCGATGCTCGCCGTCGGCGACGGCGAGACCCGGATCCAGCTGCTGGCGCCGCTGACCCCGGAGTCGACGATCGCCACGTTCATCGGCCGGTCCGGTCCCGGGCTGCAGCAGCTGGCGTTCCGGGTGGGCGACGTCGAGGCGGTCAGCGCCACCCTGCGCGAGCGCGGCCTGCGCCTGCTCTACGACGAGCCGCGCCGCGGCACCGCCGGCAGCCGGGTGAACTTCGTGCACCCCAAGGACGCCGGCGGCGTCCTGGTCGAGCTGGTCGAGCCGGCACCGCACTGAGCGCACCGCGCCTGTAGCCCTGGTCACACGGGCTGGTCTGCGCTGCGTACTGGCCAGTAACATCCGGCACCAGCTGCACCTCCGAGCCAACGACGACCCGGGAGCACGCATGGACCAGATCAGGGACGCCATCCTCGCCGACGACCTCGCCGCGATCGGGGGGATGCAGACGCCGGAGTCCTACCGCGCGGTGGTGGTGCGCAAGGACGAGCAGGACATGTTCGAGGGTCTCTCCACCAAGGAGAAGGACCCACGCAAGTCGCTGCACGTCGAGGAGGTGCCCACCCCCGAGCTGGGCCCGGGCGAGGCGCTGGTGGCGGTGATGGCGTCCTCGGTCAACTACAACACCGTGTGGACGTCGATCTTCGAGCCGGTCTCGACGTTCGGGTTCCTGGCCCGCTACGGCCGGCTGCACGACCTGGCCAAGCGGCACGACCTGCCCTACCACGTGATCGGCTCGGACCTGTCCGGCGTCGTGGTCGCTGTGGGCCCGGGGGTGAACAAGTGGAAGCCCGGTGACGAGGTCGTCGCGCACTGCCTGTCGGTCGAGCTGGAGGACCCGGCCGGCCACGACGACACGATGATGGACCCGCAGCAGCGCATCTGGGGCTTCGAGACCAACTTCGGCGGTCTGGCGGAGCTGTCACTGGTCAAGAGCAACCAGCTGATGCCCAAGCCCGCCCACCTCACCTGGGAGGAGGCGGCCGCCCCCGGGCTGGTCAACTCCACCGCCTACCGGCAGCTGGTCAGCCACAACGGCGCGAACATGAAGCAGGGCGACGTCGTCCTGATCTGGGGCGCCTCGGGCGGGCTGGGCTCCTACGCCACCCAGATGGCGCTCAACGGCGGCGCCATCCCGGTGTGCGTGGTCAGCAGCCCGGAGAAGGCCGACATCGTGCGCTCCATGGGCGCCGAGCTGGTCATCGACCGCTCCGCCGAGGACTACCGGTTCTGGAAGGACGAGGACACCCAGGACCCCAAGGAGTGGCAGCGCCTGGGGGCCAGGATCCGTGAGCTGACCGGGGGCGACGACGCCGACATCGTCTTCGAGCACCCCGGCCGGGAGACCTTCGGCGCGAGCGTCTACGTCGCCAAGAAGGGCGGCACGATCGTCACCTGCGCCTCCACCAGCGGGTTCCTGCACCAGTACGACAACCGCTACCTGTGGATGAACCTCAAGCGGATCGTCGGCTCGCACTTCGCGAACTACCGCGAGGCGTGGGAGGCCAACCGGCTCATCGACCGTGGCCTGATCCACCCCACCCTCTCCAAGACCTACGCGATGGACGACGTCGGGCAGGCCGCCTACGACGTCCACCGCAACCTGCACCAGGGCAAGGTCGGCGTGCTGACCCTCGCTCCGGAGGCCGGCCTGGGGGTCAAGGACGCCGCCAAGCGCGAGCAGCACCTGGACGCGATCAACCGCTTCCGCGACATCTGAGGCAGCGCGGACCCGGCTGCCCGGCGCGGGTCCGGTCAGGTCTCCGCAGCGGGGTCGCTACAGCCCGTCACCGGTCCTGGGGCGGCTCATCCCGAGCCGCCCCAGGGCGTCTGGCAGTTCACTGGGAGAGGCCCAGGACACGCTGACCACTGCCGTCCATCTCTGCGAGGATGAGGCCATGAGCGACCCCCGCGACGACGTGCTCGCCTACCACGACGGCCCCACCTTCGACGTCGTGCGCAAGGGGTACGACCGCGAGCAGGTGGCCGAGACCCTGGCCAGCCTGGACGCCGACCTGCGGGTCGCGCTGGCGGACCGGGACGCCGCGGTCTCCCGGTCGGCCGACCTGGCCCGCCAGCTGCAGGCGCTGCACGGCGAGGTCGATGCGCTGCGCCGCCGAGCGGCCAGCGCCAGCGCACCCACGTTCGAGAACATGGGCGAGCGCATCTCCAACATGCTGCAGCTGGCCGAGGACGAGGCGGCGGAGATCCGCCGCTCGGCCCAGGACCAGGCGGCAGCACTGCAGGCCGCCGTCGCCGCGGAGGCCGAGGCCATCCGCGAGCGCGTGGCCGGCGAGGAGCGGGCGCTGGGTGAGCGCTCGGCCGCCAGCCAGGCAGAAGCCGAGCGGCTGGTGACCGAGGCCCGGCAGCACGCCGAGCAGATCGCCGCCGTCGCCCAGGCCCGCGCCGACGACCTGGTCAGCAAGGCCCAGGAGCGGGTGGCCCGGCTGGACGCCGACTCCCAGGCCCGGCGGGCGAAGGTGGAGGAGGACTTCGAGATCGCCCAGCGCGCCCGGCGGACCGAGGCCGCGCGGCTGGAGGAGGAGCGGGAGCGCGCGTCGCTCGCCGCAGCCCAGCAGCGCATCGCCGCCGCAGACGAGCGGGCACACCGCACCGTGGCCGAGGCCGAGGCCTCCGCCGCCGAGATCCGCGCCGTCCGTGACGACCTGACCCGCCGGCTCACCGAGGTGCGCACCCTGCTCGGTCGGCTGCCGGACCTCTCCGACCAGCCCCGCCAGGACGGCGCCCCCCGCCAGCAGGCACCTGCCCAGCAGGCGCCCGCCCAGCAGGCACCCGCCGCGGGTCCGCAGACCCAGCCCGCGCAGCAGCCCCGACCGGCGGACGACGGCCGGCCGGCCGAGCCCGCACAGGCTGCTCCCGCCCAGGCCGCTCCTGCCCAGGCCGCACCTCCGGCCGAGCCGCAGCAGCCGGGCCGGGAGGAGGCGCCGACCGGCAGCACGCGCGCCCAGGCTCCGGCGGCGCAGCCGCAGGCGACCCAGACCCAGGCCGTGCGGCTGCCGGCCACCGGCACCCAGCCGGTGGTGGCGCCGACCGGTGAGCCGGCGGCGGTCCAGCAGCCCCGGCAGCCGGCCCGGACCGCCACCCCGGCCCACCCGACCCAGCAGCCGACCACCCAGCAGCCCCCGACCCAGCAGCGCCCGCAGCCCGGTCCTCGGCAGACCCCGCCGGTGCCGGCCCGCTCCACCCGCGGTCAGGCGCCGGCCACCCCGCCGGTCCCGGCCGGTCAGGGCCCCGCGACTCCCGGGCGCAGCTGACCCAGCTCCTCCCGCCCGAAGGGCCGTGCGCCACGGGTCCGTCCGCGCGTCCTCCCCCGGTGGCCGCCGTTCCGCTGCCGTGCCAGGGTCAGCACACTGACGTGCCCGGTCGGGAACTGGGTCGCTGCGGTGGACCGGGCGACCAGGTGAGCCGCATCGCCGAACGTATCGAGCGCCGGGAAGGACAGCACCGTGGGCCAGGTCGACGACTCGGGCCGCGGGCGGCACGCCGAGTCCCCGGCGCCGCCGCCCCCCGATGCACCCGGCCCACGGCTGAACGTGGCACCCGTGGCGGGTCCGCCCGGCCCCAACGCTGCGGCGCACGCCGGAGCAGCCTCGACGGCAGTACCGGGGCGACACCGCGCCCATGGGTCGCTGGGCCTGGCCCGCGGGTTCGTTCGCCGGCCGGCGGCCAGGCTGGCGCTCGCCGCCGTCGTGCTGTCGGCGGTCGTGCTCGCCGTCGTCGTGGCGGTGACCAGGTCATCTCCCGACGACGACGGCGGCACCAGCCCGGGCACCACCTCCGGTCGTGACCTGACCTCGTGGGCGAGCGCTCAGCTGCCGGTCGGCGCGACGCTCGCGGCCGACCCCGCCCTCGCCGCGGCGCTGGAGCAGTCCGGGATGGGCTCCGGGATGCTCGGCACCGCGAGCTCGACGTCCTCCGGCACCGACGGCCCCGCCCTCCGGGTGGTCCAGGGCGGTGATCCCGCTGGCGGCACGGTGGTCGCCCGGTTCGCCGATGGCGACGGCGGTGAGTTCACCGTGGTCGACCCCGCCGCGGTGCCACCGGACGCCGCGGCTCTCGAGCAGCGGCGGTCGCTCGGCGCCGCGGTGCTGGCCAACCCGGCCACGATGGCGCCTGCACCGGCCGCGCAGCTGCTGCGGGACGGCGACGTCGACCCGCGGCTGCTCACCCTGCTGGCCGGCCTGGCCGCGCGCTTCCAGGTGCAGCTGGCCGACCTCTCCGTCGTGCCGGGCGAGGAGGGCCTGACCCCCGTCCGGTCGGCGGTGCTGGCCGCGGCCGGTGGGCGCCCCCTGACCGAGGGCACCGAGCCGCTGAGCGAGGTGCAGACCTGGCTGTCGGCGCAGCGCGGCCCCTACGCCCCGGACGACGTCCGCCTGGTCGACGGCGGCCTGACCGTGGGTTTCCGCTACGTCACGGATCCGGACGGCGCGGTCACCCGCGCTGGGGGATGATCGGCGAGGACCGCGGGCCGGCACATCACGCCGGGAGCAGGATCCGCGAGGCAGCAGGGGGACCAGAGATGACGCGTGTCGGCCGGGTACTGGGTGTGCTCGCCACGGTGGCGACGATGTCGGCCGTCGGATTGCCCGCAGCAACCGCCGCGCCGGCCGACGAGGGCCTGCTGCGGCTGGCCCACCTCTCTCCGGACACGCCCGCGGTCGACGTCTACGTCGACTCGGTGGCCGACCCCGGCAACGGGATCACGCTGGCCGGCGTCGACTACGGCACGATCTCGGACTACCAGGCCGTGGCGCCCGGCACCTACGCGGTGAGCATGCGCCAGGCCGGCGCCGACCCGACCAGCCCACCGGTGCTGTCCACCACCGTCGACGTGGAGCAGGACTCCGCGCGCACGGTGGCCGGGCTCGGCCGCTTCGCCGACCTGGGCCTCTCCGTCCTCGATGACCAGCTGGGCACACCGCCCGTGGGTTCGGCCCGGGTGCGGCTGATCTCCGCCGCGGCGTCGGCCGGCACGATCGCCGCCTCGGTCAGCGGCACCCCGGTCGCCTCGGCCCAGGACTTCGCCACCGCCTCCGGGTACGTCGACGTCCCCGGCGGTGTCACCAGCCTGCAGGTCACCCCGGCCGGCGGCACTGCCGCCGACCTCCCGGTCGAGCTCGCCGCGGGCTCGGTCTACAGCCTGCTGGTGCTCGATGCCAGCGGTGGCGGGCTGAGCGTCACCGCCGCCCTGGACGCCGCCAGCCCGGGCGTCGTCCCGGTGGGTGGCGTCGAGGCCGGCGGCGGCGGCACTGCTGTGGACGGCGGGCTGCCCACCGGCCGGCTGCTGCTGGCGGTGCTCGCCCTGGCGGTGCTGCTGCTGACCGTCCGCACCCGGCTCTCCTCCTCGCGGCCCGCGGCACGGCACGCGGCCCGCTGACCGGCCGGCGCCGGGCGGTGGACGGCCGCCATCGCCGCCCCCGTCGCCGGGGGCTGACGGCACTGCGGTGGTTCCTGGCACTGGTCGCCGCGGCGGCCGGAGTCGTCGCCCTCCTGCTCCCCGGCGCCGCACCGGAGCCGACGGCGCGCGCCGAGGCGGCGGCCACGCCCCCCGCGCCGGTGGTGCTGACCACGCCCACCGCCCGGCAGGTGGCGGCGCCGACCCGGGTGGTCATCCCGGCCATCGGGGTGGACAGCTCACTCGCCGAGATCGGCGTGGACGACTCCGGCGCGCTCGTCCCGCCCGAGGACTACGACCTGGCCGGCTGGTTCGCCGCCGGACCCGCCCCCGGTGAGATCGGCCCGGCGGTGCTGGCCGGGCACGTCGACGACTACACCGGCCCGGCGGTCTTCTACCGGCTGGAGGACCTCACTGCCGGGGCCCAGGTGCTGGTGACCCGCGCCGACGGCCAGACGGTGGTCTTCACCGTCACCCGGGTGAGCGCCTATCCCAAGGACGACTTCGGCACCGACGAGGTCTACGGACCCACCACCGACGCCGAGCTGCGCCTGATCACCTGCGGCGGCACCTTCGACCGCTCCCGCCGCAGCTACACCGACAACGTCGTCGTGTTCGCAACCGCGACCGCGACCTGACCTGGCCCCGTCCAGAGGCTCGGCCCGAGCTCGCGAGGGGTGCGGAGGACGGGGTCCTTCTCCTAGTGGCGGCGGTCGCGGGCGCGCCAGCAGGCGGTGTGCCAGTGCCGTCGCCAGTCGGCGGCCGACTCGGTCTCCCACGGGTCCAGGTCGGAGTCCCGGGCGTACGCCGGCCAGCTCACCACGTGCGGCGTCCCGGGCCGGATCTCCTGGTCGCAGCCGGGGCAGCGGTAGGTCTTGTCGGTGGCCGTGCCGGTGATCCGGCGGACCACCCAGTCGCCGTCCGCGGCCTCCTCGATCGGCTGGAGCTGCGGCCGGTCCGGCCCCCGGTTGCCCGGGGGCGTGGCGCGGTCGCGGCGGTTGCCGCCTCGGCGGGGCAAGGACTACCGGCTCGTGTGGTCGCGGAAGCCGCGGCCCGCCTTGCGGCCCAGGTACCCGGCGGTGACCAGGTGCTCCAGCAGCGGGGCGGGGGCGAACCCGGGCTCGCGGAACTCGGTGTAGAGCTCCCGCTCGATCGCCAGGGAGACGTCCAGCCCGACGACGTCCAGCAGCTCGAAGGGGCCCATCGGGTAGCCGCAGCCGACCTTCATCGCCGCGTCGATGTCGTCGGCGGTCGCGTAGTGCGCCTCGAGCATCTTCACCGCGTCGTTGAGGTAGGGGAACAGCAGCGCGTTGACGACGAACCCGGCCCGGTCGGTGCAGGAGACGGCGTGCTTGCCGATCTGGTCGCAGAGGGCGTGCGCGGTCGCGGCGACGTCGGGCGCGGTGGCGATCGTGGAGACCACCTCGACCAGCTTCATCACCGGTGCCGGGTTGAAGAAGTGCAGCCCCACGACGTCGGCGGGGCGCTCGCTGGCCTTGGCGCACTCGATCACCGGCAGGCTGGACGTCGTGGTGGCGAGCACCGCGCCCGGCTTCACGATCTCGCCGAGCGCGGCGAACAGCGCCTGCTTCACGCCCAGGTGCTCCACGACGGCCTCGACGACCAGGTCGGCGTCGGCGAGGTCGTCGAGCTGGGCGGTGCCGGTGACCCGGGCCAGCGCCGCGTCCCGCTCGTCGTCGGCGAGCCGGCCGCGGGCGACCTGCTTGTCCAGGGACCTGGTCAGCGCCTGCTGCACCGTCTCGACCTTGTCGACGGTGCGGGCGACGAAGGTGACGTCGTACCCACCCTTGGCGATCACCTCGATGATGCCGGTGGCCATCGTGCCGGAGCCCACGACGCCGATCCGGCGCAGCGGCCGGGCGCCCTCGGCGGCGCTGCCGGCGGTGGGGGTCTGCGCGTCCGGCACCACCTCGGCGGAGTCCCGGCCGGCGTAGCTGTAGAAGCCGCGGCCGGACTTCCGGCCCAGCAGACCGGCGGTCATCATCTGCTTGATCACCGGGCTCGGGGCGTGCAGCCGGTTGCGGGACTGCTGGTACATCGTCACGAGGATCTCGTAGGCGGTGTCGATCCCGATGAGGTCCATCAGGGCCAGCGGGCCCATCGGCAGGCCGCAGCCCAGCCGCATGGCGGCGTCGATGTCCTCCCGGCTGGCGTAGCGGTTCTCGTACATGGACACCGCGTGGTTGAGGTAGCCGAACAGCAGCGCGTTGGCGATGAAGCCGGCCTTGTCACCGATGGTGACGTCGATCTTGCCCAGCCGGGCAGCCAGCGCCTCCACGTCGTCCACCACCGAGGGCTCGGTGACGACGGTGCGCACCACCTCGACCAGCTTCATCACCGGGGCCGGGTTGAAGAAGTGCATCCCGATCACCTTGCCGGGGCGGCCGGTGGTGACCGACAGCTCGGTGACCGACAGGCTGGAGGTGTTGGTGGCCAGGATGGTGTCCGGCGGGCAGATGGCGTCCAGCCTGGCGAACAGCTGGGCCTTGAGCTCCATCCGCTCCGGGATCGCCTCGACCACCAGCTCGGCGACGGCGAGCTCGTCCATGCTGGTGGTGAACCGGATCCGGGAGAGGATCGCGTCGCGCTCCTCGGCCGCCAGCTTGCCGCGGGCGAGCGCCTTGCCGGTGGACTGCTCGACGTGCTCCCGGCCGCGCTGCAGGGCCGCGTCGGAGACCTCGACGGCGGTCACCGACAGGCCTGCCCGGGCAAGGACCTCCGCGATGCCGGCCCCCATGGTGCCGAGCCCCACGACGCCGACCTCGGTCAGTTCTCTGGCCACGTTGCCAACCCTCCTGCCGTCCGGTGATCGCAGGCAGTCTCCCACCTGGTCGGCCCGCCGGCCGGGCCGGGGTTACCGGCGGGTAATAAGGCCGCCGCGCAGGGCCCTGCCGCGAGCTCGCGAGGGGTGGGGGGCACGGGGGTCCTTCATCAGAAGAGCCGGGCCGACGGGTCGTCGGTGCCCTTGAGCACGGCGTAGTCGACGGTCACGCAGTCGATGCCGCGGTCGGCGGCGAGCACGCGGGCCTGCGGCTTGATCTCCTGGGCGGCGAACACGCCCTTCACCGGGGCCAGCAGCGGGTCGCGGTTGAGCAGCTCGAGGTAGCGGGTCAGCTGCTCCACGCCGTCGATCTCGCCGCGCCGCTTGATCTCCACCGCCACGGTGACACCGCCGGCGTCCCGGCAGAGCAGGTCGACCGGGCCGATCGCGGTCGGGAACTCCCGGCGCACCAGCGACCAGCCCTCGCCGAAGGTCTCCACGTGCAGCGCCAGCAACCGCTGCAGCTCGGCCTCGACGCCGTCCTTCTGCAGGCCGGGGTCGACGCCGAGTTCGTGCCGGTGGTCGTGCTCCACCGACTCGATGGTGATGATCAGCTGCTCGCCGGCCTTGTTGGTGACCGTCCAGGTGCCGGACCCGTCGACCAGCTCTTCCTTGAGCGAGCAGGGCGGGCTCATCCAGTTCAGCGGCTTGTAGGCCCGGTCGTCGGCGTGGACCGACACCGAGCCGTCGGCCTTGACCAGCAACAGCCGGGTGGCGAGCGGGAGATGAGCGGTGAGCCGTCCGATGTAGTCCACGGAGCAGCGGGCGATGACCAGACGCACGGACGGCGACGCTACCCGGGTGGAACCTCGGCGCCTCCCGCGGCGTCCTACCGGCGTGAACCGCACTCCCCTGGCCGCCCCGGCCGCCGTCCTCACCCTGGCCCTGCTGCTGTCCGGGTGCGCCGAGCGCAGCACCGGGGCCACGCCTGCGGCCACCCCGACCACGCCGGCGGCCCAGCTGCCCGCCGGTGATGCCCTGGTGCTCCGGGTCCAGTACGTCGGCGGCTTCGTGACGCCGGAGATGCTGGCCGGGCGGCTGCCCCTGGTGAGCGTGTACGCGGACGGGCGGGTGATCAGCGAGGGCCCGGTGGCCGCGATCCACCCGGGCCCGGCGTGGCCCAACGTCCTGGTCCACCAGGCCGACCGGGCCACCGTGCAGCAGCTCGTGGACGCCGCGCTCGCCGCCGGGATCGCCGAGACCACCGACCTGGGCTCGCCGGGCATCGCCGACGCCCCGGCCACCCGGTTCACCCTCAGCACAGCCGAGGGCACCACCGTCCGGGAGGTGTACGCGCTGCGGGAGGGCGACGGCGACCCGATGCTCACCGAGGAGCAGCAGGCGGAGCGGGCCGAGCTGCTGGAGCTGTTCACCGAGCTCACCGACCTGCCGTCCACGCTGGCACCGGCCGGGTCGGCCCCGGCCGCCTACGAGCCCACCGCGATCGCCGCGCTCGTCCGCCCGGAGGCCGCCGCGGAGGGTGACCCGATCCTCGAACCGCTCGCCGACCAGCCCGCGCTGGCCTGGCCCGGGCCGGCCCTGCCCGGGGAGCCGATCGCGCCGGACCTGACCTGCGTGCTGGCCTCCGGCGACCAGGCCCGGGCGGTCCGCGAGGCGGCGCAGGGGGCGAACGCGCTGACCCCGTGGACCACCGGGGACGGCGCGCGCTGGTCCCTCTCCTTCCGGCCGCTGCTGCCCCAGGAGACCGGCTGCGCCGACCTGGGCGACTGACCTCGACGGGCTGCGCGCACCGCCGCCACCCGGAGCGGGCAGGCTGAGCCTCGTGACCCCCGCCGAGCCCGTCACCACCACCGCGCCGCGTCCGGTCGGCCGCACGGTGTTCACCCAGGGCTGGCGGGACGCCACCTTCCTGCACTGGGCGGTCGACCCCGCGCTGGTCGCGCCGCTGCTGCCCGCCGGCACCGTGCCCGACGAGCTCGACGGCGTCACCCACGTCGGGCTCATCCCGTTCCGGATGCGCCGGATCGGCCTGCTCGGCGCCCCCGGGCTGCCCTACCTCGGCTCGTTCGCCGAGACGAACGTGCGGCTGTACTCGGTCGACGAGCAGGGCCGCCGCGGCGTCGTCTTCCGGTCGCTGGAGGCCGACCGGCTGCTGCCGGTGCTGGCCGCCCGCTGGGTCGCCCACCTGCCCTACCTGTGGTCCCGGATGCGGATCGAGCGGGACGGCGACCGGATCACCTACCGCGCCGCGCGCCGCTGGCCAGGCCCCCGCGGCGCCGGCGGCACGATCGCCGTCCGGATCGGCGAGCGGCTGACCGGGCCCGGCCCGCTGGCGGAGTACCTGACCGGCCGGTGGGGGCTGCACCAGACCACCCGCGGGCAGCTGGCCTACTGGCCCAACGAGCACCCGGCCTGGCCGCTGCACGGTGCCGAGCTGCTGACCCTGGACGACGACCTGGTGGCCCACGCCGGCTTCCCGACGGTCGGTGGGGCGCCGGACAGCGTGCTGTTCTCCCCCGGCGTCGACGTCCGGTTCGGTCCCCGGCTGCACTGAGCGGCACGATCACCGGTGCACACCCGACGACGAGCACGAGGAGCACGAGACTGATGGAGCCCGTTCGGTTCGGACTGGTGGGGTACGGCTTCGGTGGCCGGTACTTCCACGCGCCGCTGCTCGCCGCCGCCCCGGAGTGCACCTTCCTGGGCGTGGTCACCACCTCCCCGCAGCGCCGCGAGCTGCTCGCCCGGGAGCATCCCGGCGCGACGGCGTTCGGCTCGCTGCAGGAGCTGGCCGACGCGGGCGCGGAGGCGGTGGCCGTCTCCACGCCCGCCGACACCCACACCGAGCTCACCGACGCCGCCCTGGAGCTCGGGCTGGCCGTGGTCTGCGACAAGCCGTTCGCGCTGGACGCCGCGGCGGCCCGGGGCAGTGTCGAGCGGGCCGAACGGCTGGGACTGGCGCTCGCGCCGTACCAGAACCGGCGCTGGGACTCCGACTTCCTGACCGTCCGCTCGCTGGTCGACCGTGGCGAGCTGGGCACCGTGACCCGCTTCGAGTCCCGCTTCGAACGGTTCACCCCCGAGCCGGGGCCGGCGGCCTCGGGCGGCGGGACCCTGCTTGACTTCGGCGCCCACCTGGTCGACCAGGCCCTGGTGCTGCTCGGGCCGGTGGCGAGCGTCTACGCCGAGTGGCGGGTGCGCGAGTCCGGCCTGGACGACGACGTCTTCGTCGCCCTCACCCACACCTCCGGCGCCCGCTCGCACCTCGCCGGCAGCTGGAGCGAGGGTGCACCGGGCGACCGCTTCCGGGTCACCGGGACGACCGGCAGCTACGTCGTCGGCGGCCCGATGGACGGCCAGGAGGCGGCGCTCATCGCCGGGCAGACGCCGGCCACCCTCGGCGCCGGCTGGGGCGCCGAGCCGCGCGAGCGGTACGGCCGGGTGCAGCGTGGCGACGAGCAGCAGACGGTGCCGACGCTGCCGGGCGCGTGGCAGACCTTCTACCCGGCGTTCGCCGCCGCGGTGCGCGGCGAGGGCGCCCTGCCGGTCGACCCGGCGGACGCCGTCGCGTCGCTCACCGTCCTGGACGCCGCCCGCCGCAGCGCCACCGAGGGCGTCGTCGTCCGGCTGTAGGAGCACCCCTGCCCCCGTCGCGCACGCTCGCGGCGGGCCGTCAGACGTCGGCGGTGGGCCGCACGTCCAGTTGATTCGCCTCGCGGACGACGGCCACCACCTCGGCCATGATGTCGGTGATCCCGAAGTCCTTGGGGGTGAAGACCCGGGCGACGCCGAGCTCGCGCAGCCGCCGGGCGTCGGCGTCGGGGACGATCCCGCCCACCACCACCGGGACGTCGTCCAGGCCGGCTGCGCGCAGCCCGTCCAGCACCGCCGGGACGACCTGCAGGTGGGACCCGGAGAGCACCGAGAGCCCGACGACGTGCACGTCCTCCTCGACCGCGGCCGAGACGATCTGCGCCGGGGTGAGCCGGATGCCCTGGTAGACGACCTCGAAGCCGGCGTCACGCGCGCGCACGGCGATCTGCTCGGCGCCGTTGGAGTGCCCGTCGAGCCCGGGCTTGCCGACCAGGAACCGCAGCCGGCCGCCGAGCTCATCCCCGGTCGCGCGCACCAGCGCGCGCACCTCGGTGAGCGTGGTGTCGCCCTCGCCGGCGCTCGCCGCCCCGACCCCCGTCGGGGCCCGGTACTCACCGAACACCTCGCGGAGCACCCCGGCCCACTCCCCCGTCGTGACCCCGGCCCGGGCACACTGCAGGGTCGCGGGCATCAGGTTCTCGCTCGTCCCGGCGGCGGCGCGCAGCGCGTCCAGCGCCTCGGCCACCGGACCCGGCGCGCGCTCGGCGCGCCACTCCTGCACCGCCTCCTGGGCCGCGGCCTCCACCGCCGGGTCGACGGTCTGGATGGCGGCGTCCAGGTCGGCCAGCAGCGGGTTGGGCTCGGTGGTCTGGAAGCGGTTCACGCCCACGACGACGTCCTCGCCGCTCTCCATCCGGCGGCGCCGGTCGGCCAGCGAGGCGACCAGCTGCCCCTTCATGTAGCCCGACTCCACGGCGGCCACGGCGCCGCCCATGTCCTGCACCCGGGCGATCTCGGCCCGGGCACCCTCGACGAGCTCGGCGACCTTCCGCTCCACGACGACCGAGCCGGTGAAGAGGTCGTCGTACTCCAGCAGATCGGTCTCGAACGCCAGCACCTGCTGCAGCCGCAGCGACCACTGCTGGTCCCACGGCCGGGGCAGCCCGAGCGCCTCGTTCCAGGCCGGCAGCTGCACCGCCCGGGCCCGGGCGTCCCGGGACAGGGTGACCGCGAGCATCTCCAGCACGATCCGCTGGACGTTGTTCTCCGGCTGCGCCTCGGTCAGCCCCAGGGAGTTGACCTGGACGCCGTACCGGAAGCGTCGCTGCTTCGCGTCCTGCACGCCGTAGCGCTCTGCGGTCAGCTCGTCCCAGAGCTGCCCGAAGGCGCGCATCTTGCACATCTCCTCGACGAAGCGGACCCCGGCGTTGACGAAGAAGCTGATCCGCGCCACGACGTCACCGAAGCGCTCGGTGCGCACCTGACCGGAGTCCCGGACCGAGTCCAGGACGGCGATCGCGGTGCTCATCGCGTAGGCGATCTCCTGCACCGGCGTCGCTCCGGCCTCCTGCAGGTGGTAGCTGCAGATGTTGATCGGGTTCCACCTCGGCATCACCGTCACCGTGTAGGCGACCATGTCGGTGATCAGCCGCATGCTCTGCGCCGGCGGGAACACGTAGGTCCCGCGGGACAGGTACTCCTTGACGATGTCGTTCTGCGTGGTCCCGGCCAGCGCGGCGACGTCGTGGCCGTGCTCCTCGGCGACCGCCTGGTACAGCGCCAGCAACCACATCGCCGGGGCGTTGATCGTCATCGACGTGTTCATCTCGTCCAGCGGGATGCCGTCGAACAGCGCCCGCATGTCGCCGAGGTGGCTGACCGGGACGCCGACCTTGCCGACCTCGCCGACGGCCAGTTCGTCATCGGGGTCGTAGCCGGTCTGGGTGGGCAGGTCGAAGGCGACCGACAGGCCGGTCTGCCCCTTGGCGAGGTTGCGCCGGTAGAGGGCGTTGGACTCGGCGGGCGATGAGTGACCGGCGTAGGTGCGCATGACCCAGGGGCGGTCGCGGTCCTTCGGCGCTGAAGGGAACGGCATGCCAGCGGAGTGTAGGGCGGTTACTCGCCAGTAGCTACGGGGGTCGTGCGGCGGTGGCACACTCGGACAGGGGTACGGGTCCACCCCGCCCGCAGGAGGTCATCGGTGCGGATCGACGTCGGCAGCCTGCACTACGCGGTCGGTCCGGTGATCGCGCTGTTCACCCTGGGCCTGATCGCGCTGTTCCTGCGCTGGGCCTTCTCCTCGAACGGCACCGGCAAGCCGGTGACCCGCGAGGAGCTGCTCACCCCGGTCGCCACGCTCACCCGCCGGGAGTCCGCGCTGGCGCTGCGCGCCGTCCTCTCCGACGCCGGGATCCGCTCCACGATCCGCGAGCCCGCCGCCCACCGTGCCGACGTGCTGGTCTTCCCCGAGGACCTCCCCCACGCCCGGGCGCTGGCGATGTCGTTCATCGGTTGACGGACCCCGCCGCCCCCCACCGCTCGCGAGCTCGCGGCGGGCCCCTGCAGCGGGGCCGGCGTCAGCCGGGCCGCTCGGTCCGCTCGATCTGCACGCCGACCCCGCGCAGCTGCTCGACGAAGTCGGGGTAGCCGCGGTCCACGTGCCGCACGTCCTGCACCTCGGTGACGCCGTCGGTGAGCAGGCCGGCCAGCACCAGGCCCGCGCCCGCGCGGATGTCGGTGGCGAGCACCGGTGCGCTGGAGAGCCGCTCGCGGCCGCGCACCACGGCGTGGTGGCCGTCGATGCGCACGTCGGCGCCCAGCCGGACCAGCTCGTTGACGAACATGAAGCGGCCCTCGAACACGTTCTCGGTGATCAGCGCCGTCCCGGTGGAGACCGCGGCCAGCGCCACCGCCATCGGCTGCAGGTCGGTCGGGAAGCCCGGGAACGGCAGCGTGACGACGTCGACGCCGCGGGGCCGGTCGGCCATCGCCACCCGGACGCCGTCGGCCAGCGGCTCCACGGTCGCCCCGGCGCTGACCAGCTTCTCCAGCGCGACGGTCAGGTGCTCGGGGACGGCCCGCTCGATGACGAGGTCCCCACGGGTCATGACGGCGCCGATGGCCCAGGTGCCGGCGACGATCCGGTCCGGGACGGTCGAGTACTCCACCGGCCGCAGGTCGCGGACGCCCTCGACGGTGATGGTGGAGGTGCCGGCGCCCTCGATCCGGGCGCCCATCGCGACGAGCATCCGGCACAGGTCGACGATCTCCGGCTCGCGGGCGGCGTTGTCCACGATCGTGGTGCCCTGGGCGAGGACGGCGGCCATCACCAGGTTCTCGGTGGCGCCCACCGAGGGGAAGTCCAGCCAGATCGAGGTGCCGACCAGCTTGGGAGCGGTGGCGATCAGGAAGCCGTGCTCGTTGACCACGGTGGCGCCCAGCCGCTCCAGGCCGGCGATGTGCATGTCCAGGCCGCGGGAACCGATCGCGTCACCGCCGGGCAGGGCGACCTTGGCGGTGCCCAGCCGGGCGACCAGCGGCCCGAGCACGCTGATCGAGGCCCGCATCCGGCGGACCAGGTCGTAGTCGGTCTCGCTGGAGGGCTGCTCGGGGACGTCGATGAGCACCCGGCCGCCGCCGCTCGGGCTGCCGCCGGGCTCCAGCGGGTAACGCTCGAAGGTCACCTCGCAGCCCAGCCGGCGGAGGACCTCGCTCATGATCTCGACGTCGAGGATGTCGGGGACCTCGTCCAGCGTCGTCCGTCCGGGCGCCAGCAGTGCCGCCGCCATCAGCTTGAGCGCGCTGTTCTTCGCCCCGGTGATCCGGACGCGGCCGCGCAGCGGCGTCCCACCGGTCACCTCGAAGCAGTCCACCGGGTCACCCTACGGCGGCCCTGCTGCAGGGCCCCACCGCGACGTGGTGGACCGGGTCCTCCTCGGGACGGGGCCCGGGGCGGCGGCGCCTTCTTCTACGCTCGGCCCATGACCGTCCGGCTGACCCGCATCTACACCCGCACCGGTGACGCCGGGCAGACCCACCTCGGCGACATGTCCCGGGTGGCGAAGACCGACCCCCGGCTGGTCGCCTACGCCGACGTGGACGAGGCGAACAGCGCGCTCGGCGTGGCGATCGCACTCGGGTCGCCGTCGGTCGAGGTGATCGAGCTGCTGCGCAGCGTGCAGAACGACCTGTTCGACGTCGGCGCCGACCTGTCGACCCCGGTGCAGGAGGCGCCCGAGCACCCGCCGCTGCGGATCACCCCGGCCTACACCGAGCGGCTGGAGGCGGCCTGCGACGCGGCGAACGCCGAGCTGCCGGCGCTGACGTCGTTCATCCTGCCCGGCGGGACGGCGCTGGCTGCCCTGCTGCACGCCGCGCGCACCGTCGCCCGGCGGGCGGAGCGCAGCGTCTGGGCGCTGCTCGAGGTGGACGCCGAGCGGACCAACGCCGAGACGGCGCGCTACCTGAACCGGCTGTCGGACCTGCTGTTCATCCTGGCCCGGGCGGCGAACCCCGGCGGCGACGTGCTGTGGACTCCCGGCGCCAACCGGTGACGTGATCGAACGGCCCCCTTCAGGGGCCCGCCCTGAGCGCGCGAAGGGTGGGGGGAAGGGGGTCCCTCAGCGGTCGACGGGCGGGGCGGACTCGATCCACGACAGGAACCCGGTGACCGTGGAGGAGTCCATCGCCAGCTCCTGCGGTCCGGCGCCGGTCCGGCAGGTGAGGATGACGCTGTCGCAGGGCAGGGACAGGTCGTCGCCGGTCGGCCGGCGGCGGGCGTCCACCTGGAACTGGGCACGGCTCATCCGCCGGTTGGGCCGCACCGACAGGGACAGCGCGCGGTACCAGAGCAGGGTGTCGCCGGAGTACCAGGCGACGCCGACCGCCCACTGCTGTGCACCGGGCGCGCGCAGCCACATGGTGACCGCGCCGAGGCCGGAGAGCAGGAACCGGCGGCGGAGCAGGAAGGCCGCGACCAGACCGACGAGCAACACCCCGACGAGGACCAGCGCGGCCGTGGTCACCGGAGGCAGGCTGTCGGGTCAGTGCGGGAGCAGCCTCAGGGACCGGCTCAGGCGTCCTGGCCGGCGGCGCGGAGCCGGGACTGGGCGCGGCGTGCGGCGGCCTGCGCCTCCGGGTCGTCACCGGCCGACTCAGCGCGCCGCAGCGCCTCGCGGGCCCGCTCCACGTCGATCTCCGTGGAGAGCTCGGCGGTCTCGGCGAGTATGGAGACGCCCTTCTCGGTGACCGAGAGGAAGCCACCGTGGGCCGCCACCACCAGGTCCTCGCCGGACTCCGGACGGATCCGTACGACACCACCCGGTGCGAGCTCGCCCAGCAGCGGGGCGTGGCCGGGCAGCACGCCGAGTTCGCCTTCGGTGGTGCGGGCGATGACCGTGCGCGCCTCGCCCGACCAGATCATCCGCTCCACGGCCACGAGCTCGACCTGCAGGGTCGCCACGTCACTCCTCGGGGTCCACCGACCGGCCGATCAGGCAGGCGGTGCGGGGTCGCCGGTCCGGACGGATCCGGCGACAGGTGTGTACCCACTCTAGCTGCGTGCCGCGAGCGACTCGTCCGCAGCCCTGGCACGGGCGTCTCTCCCGGGGCGCGGCTCTCCCCATCAGCGGCCCTGGGGTCGCGAGGGTGCGGACGGTGGGGGCTCGTTCAGGCCGCGCGACGGTAGACGACGGTCCACCGGCCGACCCGCACGTGCGGGTGCCAGACCACGGAGGCGGGCGCCCACTCGACCGTGTCGAAGGACTCCTCGGCCGCCTCGACCGGAGCATAGGGCGGCCAGCTCCACTGCAGGGCGTCCTCGGGCAGCGGGTTCTCGGCCTGCCTGCAGGGTCCCGCCGCGAGCTCGCGAGGGGTGGGGGGCAGGGAGGTCTTTCTGCTGAGCACGGTCCTTCTCCTGAACACCGCGCCCGCTGCTCGGACGCCCCGGACACGATGATCGTCCCATCCGGCCTGGTTCTTGAGCGTTCATGGTCACCGCCACCCGATCGGATGGCGTTGCGTCGCTCCGCGTCACCCGGACGACGACGGCCGGGCACCCCCTGAGGGATGCCCGGCCGTCGTGGCGTGCTGGTGCGCTAGCTCTTCTTCAGCTTGTCGTAGTTCCGCTCGAGGTCCTCGAGGCCACCGCACATGAAGAACGCCTGCTCGGGGACGTGGTCGTACTCGCCGGCCGCGACGGCCTTGAACGCCTGCAGCGTCTCGCTCAGCGGCACGTACGAGCCCGGCTGCCCGGTGAAGGCCTCGGCCACGAACATGTTCTGGGACAGGAAGCGCTCGATGCGCCGGGCCCGGTTGACGGTGACCTTGTCCTCTTCACCGAGCTCGTCGATGCCGAGGATGGCGATGATGTCCTGCAGCTCCTGGTAGCGCTGCAGGATGCGCTGCACCTCGCGGGCGGTGTCGTAGTGCTCCTGCCCGACGTACTGCGCGTCGAGGATCCGGCTGGTGGAGTCCAGCGGGTCGACGGCCGGGTAGATGCCCTTCTCCGAGATCGGCCGGGAGAGCACCGTCGTCGCATCGAGGTGGGCGAAGGTGGTGTGCGGCGCCGGGTCGGTGATGTCGTCGGCGGGCACGTAGATCGCCTGCAGCGAGGTGATGGACCGGCCTCGGGTCGAGGTGATCCGCTCCTGCAGCTCGCCCATCTCGTCGGCCAGGGTCGGCTGGTAACCCACCGCGGAAGGCATGCGGCCCAGCAGCGTGGAGACCTCGGAGCCGGCCTGGGTGAACCGGAAGATGTTGTCGATGAACAGCAGCACGTCCTGCTGGATCTCGTCGCGGAAGTACTCCGCCATGGTCAGCGCGGAGAGCGCGACCCGCAGCCGGGTGCCCGGCGGCTCGTCCATCTGGCCGAAGACCAGCGCGGTGGAGTTGATGACGCCGGACTCGGTCATCTCCGTGATGAGGTCGTTGCCCTCACGGGTGCGCTCCCCGACGCCGGCGAACACCGAGACGCCACCGAACTCCTGCGCGACCCGGCGGATCATCTCCTGGATCAGCACCGTCTTGCCCACGCCGGCGCCGCCGAACAGGCCGATCTTCCCGCCCTTGACGTACGGCGTCAGCAGGTCGATGACCTTGATGCCGGTCTCCAGGAGCTCCGTGCGCCCCTCGAGCTGGTCGAACTTCGGCGCGTGACGGTGGATCGTCCAGTGCGGGGCGTCCGCGCCGTACCCGGGGGTGTCCAGGCACTCGCCGAGGGCGTTGAACACGTGGCCGGTGACGGCCTCGCCGACCGGCACGGAGATCGCCGAGCCGGTGTCGCGCACCTCGGCACCGCGGACCAGGCCGTCGGTGGGGGCCATGGCGATCGTGCGGACCACGTTGTCGCCCAGGTGCTGGGCGACCTCGAGGGTCAGCGTCTTGCCCAGGTCGGCCAGGGTGACCTCGACCTTGAGCGCGTTGAACAGGTCGGGCATCGCGTCGCGGGGGAACTCGACGTCGACGACCGGGCCGGTGACCCGGACGACCCGGCCGGCGCCGGTGGTCCCCTGAGTGCTCGGGCGGTCCTCGGTGACGGTCATCTGTGCTGCTCTCCTGCCCTCGGGCTCGGTCTTGCTTCGTCTCCAGTGTCCACGGTCGCGGCGGCTGCCGCCGCGACCGTGGCCGTGCTCAGTGCTGGGTGCTCAGTCGTCGCTGCCTGCGGACACCAGCGCGTCGGCACCGCCGACGATCTCGCTGATCTCCTGGGTGATCTCCGCCTGACGGGCCTGGTTGGCCTGCCGGGACAGGTTCTTCGCCAGCTCCTCGGCGTTGTCCGAGGCCGACTTCATCGCCCGCCGCCGCGACGCCGACTCGGAGGCAGCTGCCTCGAGCATCGCCGCGTAGATGCGGGTGGTGACGTACTTCGGCAGCAGGGCGTCCAGCAGCGCCTCGGCCGACGGCTCGAACTCGTAGGAGGTCGGCACCTCGCTGCGCTGTGCCTGTCCGCCCGCCCCGGCCCGGTCCTGCTCGTCGCTGAACTCGTCGACCTCCTCGACCACCAGCGGAGCCATCCGCTTGGCGACCGGGACCTGGGAGAGCAGCGACCGGAACTCGGTGTAGACGATGTGCAGTTCGTCCACCCCGAGGATCCCGTCGGCGCCGGCCCCACCGGTCTCGTCGTCGTCCTCACCGGCGGTGAAGGCGGCGATGAGCGTGCGGCCGACCTCCTGCGCGTCGGCGTACTCGGGCTGCTCGGAGAAGCCGGTCCAGGACTCCGCGTAGTCGCGGTCCCGGAACCGGTAGTAGGTCTCCCCCTTGCGGCCGACGACGTAGAGCACCGGCTCCTTGCCCTCGTTGCGGAGCAGGCCGAGGAGCTCCTCGGTGCGGCGCAGCACGTTGACGTTGTACGAGCCGGCGAAGCCCCGGTCCGAGGTGATCACCAGGACGGCGACCCGCTTGGCACCCGTGCGCTCGGTGAGCAGCGGGTGGTCCAGGCTCGCCGAGCCGGCCAGCGCGGACAGCACCCGGGTGATCTCCCGGGCGTAGGGCTTGGACGCCTCCACCCGGTTCTGGGCGCGCACGATGCGGGCACCGGCAATCAGCTCCTGGGCCGAGAAGATCTTCTTCGTCGACTGGGTGGAGCGGATCCGGCGGCGCAGCGCGCGGAGGGAACCGGCCATGGTCAGGAACTCCGCTTGACCTGGACGGTCTCCTGGCCGCGCTGGCTGGCGTCCAGGGCCTCGACCTCGGGCTCGTTGACCTGCAGGGACTCGCCGTCACCGGTGGTGAACTGGCCGTAGAAGGTCTCCACGGCCCGCTCCAGGCTGCCCACGGAGTCCTCGCTCAGCGTCCGGGAGTTCCGGATGTCGTCGAAGATCGTGTTGTCCCCGCGACCGATGAACTCGAGGAACTCGGCCTCGAAGCGACGGACGTCGGGCACCGGGACCTTGTCCAGCTTGCCGGTGGTGCCCAGCCACAGCGAGACGACCTCGCGCTCGACCGGGTACGGCGAGTACTGGCCCTGCTTGAGCAGCTCGACCAGGCGCTGGCCGCGGTCCAGGGTGGCGCGGCTGGTCGCGTCCAGGTCGGAGGAGAAGGAGGCGAAGGCCTCCAGCTCACGGAACTGGGCGAGGTCCAGGCGGAGTCGACCGGCGACGGACTTCATCGCCTTGATCTGCGCGGAGCCACCGACGCGGGACACCGAGACACCGACGTTGATGGCCGGGCGGACACCGGAGTTGAACAGACCGGTCTCCAGGAAGATCTGCCCGTCGGTGATCGAGATGACGTTGGTCGGGATGTACGCCGACACGTCGTTGCCCTTGGTCTCGATGA
>Ga0210040_10001467_pt1 | contig 35507 bp, 37 predicted proteins | sample CryGeyCG12114_NA_FD_185462 | JGI IMG/M metagenome (GOLD analysis project Ga0210040, IMG submission 185462) | Groundwater microbial communities from aquifer - Crystal Geyser CG19_WC_8/21/14_NA (SPAdes) (version 2) | ecosystem: Environmental > Aquatic > Deep subsurface > Groundwater | place: USA...
CGAACAGCGCATGCCGCGCTGCGGTCGCCTGCGGGCTGTTGTATTCGGCGGCCCAAGATCGGGCGGGCCAGTCGGTGTGGCGGCCGGGTGGACAGCCGATGCCGAGCCGCTCGGCCAAGCGGGCGTGGAAGGCGGGCAGCGCGTAGCGGTGCCACTCCTCCAGCGCGTGCGGAGCCGCCGCGTCGGCGGCGGTGGCCCGCAGGCAGGCGAGTACCGCGAGTTCGTGCACGAGGTGGGGATGGGCGGGCCAGCAGGAGGGAATGGCCTGTGTGGTCTGCCAGGCGTAGCTGTGGTTGAGCCAGGCGGCGACGTCGTCCAGCCACGGCCACAGCCGGGTGCGCACATGAGCCGAGCAGGTCGCCGGGTCCCAGGGCCGGTCCAGCAGCCGCAGGCCGGTGGGCTCGAGGCCTGCTTCCTCGGCCTGACGAAGCTGCTCGAAGGCCCGGCGGATCTCCCGCGGCGGCGGAGGGAACGGCAGGGCCACGTGGGAGGCGATCATCGAAGGCCCCGCTCGACCGGGGTGAGACCCGCGCGGGCGGCCGCGGCGTGCGCGCGACCGGTGCGCTCGACCATGCTGACGTTGTGCTCGCGGGCGGCGGCGACGCGGTCGCGGGCCGAGGCCTGTGCGGCCAGCAGCTGTGCGCCGCGGCGTCCGGTGAGGCAGCGGGTGAGCCCGGCGATCAGCGGTGGGGCGTTCTCCGCGATCACGAGGGCTCGGCCGGGCGGCAGCTGGCGGATCTCTTCCGGGCGCAGCACGGGCACGGTCTCGCCGTGCGTGGATCGGGACCATCCGGTGCCCCGGTAGCTGTAGGAGGTGCGTCGGACCCGGGTGCTGCCCAGCAGCTCAGAGAGTTCGCGGTAGAAGCCGCCGTCCTTGCCGCCGCCGAAAGCGACGAGCACGTTGGTGAGCCCGAACAGGGCGCGGGCCTCGTCCTCGCCGTAGATGAGCACCAGCTGCCGCCACGTCTGCGCGGCGTAGAGGAAGCTGACCCCGAGGGCCCGGTCGTTGGCCATCCGGGTGCGCAGGGTGGGCAGCGGCGCGGTGGAAGGCAGCTCGTCCAGGCAGGCCAGCAGCGGCGGGCACAGCCGTCCGGTCGGCGCGTCGCCGGCCAGCTGCAGGGCGGTGTCGAGGACGTGCTCGGCCAGGGCGGTCATCAGCGGGGCCGCCGAGGCGTAGGGATCCTCGCGGCCGAGCAGGTAGACGGTGCCGCCGGCGGCCAGCAGCTCTGCGATGTCCGTGGCCGGCCGACCGGGCCCGGGAGTGCACCGGCCGCGGATGTCCGCCTGGAAGAACAGGGTCAGCGCCTGCTGCACCGTGGTGGCGGTGTTCCCGGCGGTGCGCGGGTCGCCGTGCAGAGCACCGTGCAGCAGCCCGTCCCAGAAGGGCGCGGCGTGCGGATGAGCGCGCAGGACGTCGGCCGGCTGGGTCGCCGCCTGGGGATGCGCGGCCCACTCCAGGACGTCCTCGATGGTGCGGCCGGTCAGCGCGGCGGCGTGCAGGTAGCCCTGAAGCACCTTGGCGGCTTCGAAGGCGTAGAAGCGGGCCGCCGAGTCGGTGGTGCCGCCGGTGACCGCACCGGGAACGGTGCCCGCGGTGAAGGCCTTGGCGCGGCGCTCGGCCGCCATGGGATCCACGCAGCCGGCGACGGGGTCCCACACCAGCTCCGGCAGTCCATGAACCGCGCCGAAAGGGTCGAGCACGGCGACCGGGCGGTCGCCGGCGGCGCGGGCGTCGACGGTGAGCAACAGGTCCTCGGCCTTGGTCAGGGTGACCAGCGCCGCGCCCGGCGCGTCGAGCAGGGCAGGGGCGAGCAGGTCGAGGGTCTTGCCGGACCCCTGCGGGCCGTAGACGCCGGTCGTGCGGTCAAAGGGCACCCACAGCTGCCCAGCGGCAGGAACGGTGGCGTCGCCCAGTCGCCATCCCACGTCCGTGTTCACGACGCGGCGAGGCCTGCGCCGGCGAGCCGAGGTCAGGTCAGGACGGACGACAGGTCCGACCCGGCGCAGCCGACCGCTGCCGAGCACGTCGGCGACCTGGCTGCGGGTGGCCATGCCCGACCGCCCGGTCAGCCATCGGTGCCCGGCCCAGGCCGCGCCCCCGCTGGCGGCCAGGAAGAGTACGAGGCACCCGGCGATGGCGGTGTACACAGCCCCGGGCGGCGGTAGCGACGCCGTCTGCGCGGCATCCAGCCCGGCGGTGGGCTCGGCGGTGAGCAGGCCGCCGACGGAGGCGACCAGGGCGGCCGAACCGTGCGGCCACACCCAGCCGCCGCCGGTCAGTAGTGCCGCGGCTGCGCGGCCGGCGGGCAGCAGGAGCGCGGCGGCCGTCACCCACACCAGGGCGGCGGCGAGCGGGATCTCCCAGCTGGCGGGGCCGACATCGGGCCGCGACCGGCCGACGTTCATCGCCGACCGCCTGCGTTCGCGTGGTGCATGGCTTCTCCCTTCGTTGAAGTTCAGGCGGCTCATCCGGCATCGGAGGCACGCAGGTCGACGCCGCGGTCGGCCAGCCACGGGACCGGGTCGACCGGCGTGCCGTCCTGGCGGACCTCGAGGTGCAGGTGGACACCGGTGCTGTTGCCGGTCGAGCCCTGGAAGCCGACCAGCGTTCCGGCGGCGACGTGCTGGCCGGCGGTGACCGTGTACGCGGACAGGTGCCCGTAGCGGGTGGTCACCCCGTTGCCGTGGTCGAGCTCGACCAGGTTGCCGTAGCCGGCCAAGCTCAGGCTGCCGTCGCGGTCGCAGTAATCGCTGGTGCACTCGGCTCGAAGCACGGTGCCGTCGGCGGCGGCGTAGACGGGCGTGTTGCGGGGGCCGGCGATGTCCACGCCGGCGTGCAGCGTTCCCCCGCGGGACCCGTAGCCGGAGGTGACCGTGCCGGCGGTGGGCCGGATCCACGACCCGGCGGCCACTGGCAGTCCTGGGCAGACCGCGGCCGCTGCGCCGGAGTGGGCGGCCGCTGCGGCCTGGGCGGTCGGCCACAGCATGGCGATCAGCTCCCGGGCGAGCGGGGCCCAGCGGGCGTAGGCGCCGCCGGCGGCGGAGACCTGCACGGCCTGGGCCGCCTGCGTGAGCGGGATGGTCTGCCAGTTGGGCACCTCGACCAGCCGGGCGTAGAAGGCCTCGGCGGCGTAGACGGGGTCCATCAGCTCGGCGACGGTGCCCCAGCCGGCGAGCCAGCGCTGCTGGAAGGTGTTGACGCTGTCGTGGTCGGAGCCGAGCCCGTCGTGCGGGTACTGCAGGCTGGCAGCGGTCACCGCGGCCTGCTCGCCGGTGAGGTCAGTGCTGCTGCCGTCGTTAGCCAGCATCCGGATGCGGGACTCCTGGTAGGCCGTGGCCAGCGCCACCGTGGCCGCGTACGCATCCAGCCCACGCGCCGCGGCGACGTCGGCGATGGTCTGCGCGTGCCCCATCTGGACGGGGTCCAGCTCGATGCCGGCGACGGTGGCGCCGGTGCCGCCGATCGAGCACACCGACGACGCGGCCGGCGTCGACGCCTCTGAAGCACCGATGACCGCGAGCGGGATCAGCAGCAGCGTGAGCCCCGCGAACACCGGGAGGGCGCAAGGAGCGGCGGCCCGCCACAGCCACGCCCGCGCGTACGACTGCGCCACGCGCGCCGCCGTCCCGCTCACGTCGGGCCTCCGGTGGCGAGCGCCTCGTTGGTGTAGGTCAGCCGCAGCTCCGGCCCGGTGAGGACGGTCTGCACCTTGAACGCCCGGTCCCCGACCAGCCACAACGCCCGGCCCTTGCCGCCGACCGCCCAGCCGGTGACCAGCCGCTGGGCGGTCGGCGCCAGGCCGAGCATGCTGCCCAGCTCGTCGCCGACGGCCTGGTCCTGGCCGTGCAGCACCTTGACGTCGCACAGGTGCAGCACGTCGCGGGCGATGGCGACCGCCTGGGACGTGGCATCCCCGGCGGTGAGCATGTCCGACGGCTTGTGAGCCAGCAGGATCTGCACGTCGGCGTCGCGGCGGGACAGCCGCAGGTTGGCGTCCAGGCTCTTCATGGCCTCGGCGCCCAGGCGCATCTGCCGCCAGGTCTCGTCGCGGACGACGATGCGCAGATCACCCGGCTCGGCGATCTCCCGCATCGCCTGCCCCCAGGAGTTGAGGCAGGTCAGTGCGATGCCGACGGCCTGGTCGCCGAGCGGCTCCAGGCGGGACAGCGACAGCGACTGGATCGGGGCGCGCCAGTCGACCTCGATCGACGTGTGGTCGTCGAACAGCCCGGCCAGGGAGCCCTTGACCAGGGAACCGAGCGCGTCGCGCACTGTGCGCGTGGCGTCGAGGAAGTGCCGCCGGTCGGCGTAGCGGCAACCGCTGACCAGCTCCGGCGGAGGCTCGTCCAAGGTCTGCCAGAGCTGCGGGATGGTGGGCTCGGTCAGCCGGGTGGCTCCGCTGCGGTACCCGGTGAGCAGGCGCAGCGCCTCACCGACGGCGGTCTCCTCCACCGGGCCGAACGGCACCGACTGGGAGGCGACCAACCCACGGAGCAGCACGAGCCACCGGGCGAAGACGAGCGCCTCGCGGCGGCGGACCTCAGCCGTGTCGAGTCGTTCCCAGCCATGTCCGAGGGGACCGAAGGCCAGCGGATTGACCCGGGCGGGAAGGCCGTGGCCGATGACGAACGGCTCGACGCCGAGCGCGCGGCACAGCGGCTCGTACTCGTCCTTGGTGTCGCCGAGGACCAGAGTGCGGTAGCCGTAGGCGAGCATGCGCAGCGCGAAGGCTTTGACCGTGGCTGACTTGCCGCGGCCGGGCTTGCCGAAGACGACGACGTTCGGGTTGGTGACCGGGATGTCGTCGTTGGTGACCCAGCCGACGGGGTCGCAGTAGAACGCCCCGCCCGACAGCAGGTCCAGTCCCATCTGCGCGCCGGTGGGTGGCAGACCGGAGGTGGCGATCAGCGGCCACACCACCGGCGTCTGCTCCGAGGTCATCCGCCACACCGACAGTGGGGCGAGCGCCGCCGCCCGGCCCTGGCCGCGGCCGCGGATTCCGCGGCGGGGCACCAGCTGGGTGAACGGGCCCCGGTCGCGCGGTGCTGCATTCGCCGGAGGCTGCGGAGGCAGCCGGTGGCCGAAGTCGTCGAGCAGGACGGCGACGTCCCGACCCCGGCGAGTCCCGCGGCCGCTCACCGTCGGCTCCGGCGGTCGGGCAGCCCGACGCCGAGGGGTACCGCGGCGGCGGCGAAGCCGGAGTCCTGCGCCAGGTCCAGCCGCAGCGGTACGTAGCCGGCAGCGCGGATGGACGCATCCAGTCGCCGGCCGTGCTCGGCCACCGGCCATGTCGCGGGGACCGTGACGCAGGCGGCGACGGCGGGGCGGACCAGGGCTCGCCCGGCCGCGAGCTTCTCGTCCGCCGCGCCGATCCGCTCGGTGTCGCGCCGTTGCCGGGCCCGCTGCCGGAAGCCCATCCGGGCGCGCAGCTCGTTGCCGGTGGTGGCACTCATCTCCTCCCGGCCGACCAGGCGGGTGGCCCGGTCCAGCGGCATCGGGGCCAGGAAGACGGTCAGGCAGCGCCGCTCCCCCGCCACCGTCGGCACCAGTACCGGGGCCAGCGCGCCGAGCACCGCTCCCGAGTCGGGAAACAGGACGGTGTCGGTGATCGACGCCCATGCGTCGTGCGCGTAGTGCCGCACCTCTGCCCGGGCCTGGCTGGGTCCGGCGGCAGCCATCGGCACCCCGGTCGTCAACTGGGCGCCGTCGGCGGCGGCCAGGTCGGCGGCGATGAGCGGGCCGCGCTCACCCGGCGCGAAGCCGGTGCGGACCGCGGCGGCGAGGGCAGCGGAGTCCAGCCAGGTGACCGCGGTGCAGCCGACCGCTCCGCGGAGCGCCGCCTCCACCTCGGCCATCACACCGTGCAGGACCCGGGCGCGGCCGTCCACACCCCCGCCGGACTCCCGCGCGGCGCGGCTCATCCGCGCCTCGCCGACGACGACGGTGACGAAGGCCTCGGTGCGCACTGAGGCCGGGGTGAGGGTGGCCCCGAGCAGCGCGTTGATCCGGGTGGCCAGGGGTGCGGCGTCCGCGCGGGTGTGGGCTCGTTCCCAGGCGGCGCGCTCGGTGCCGTCGTCGGGCACGGTACGTACCTGCAGGGCCAGGACGTCGACCAGCTCGGTGCGGGCAGCGAGTTCGCACAGCTCGGCCAGGCCGGCGCCCATCCGGTTGCGCTCGTCAGGTTCGGCCAGGCCGATCCCGGGATGGGTGATCGACGCGACGGCCGCCCAGGTCCGGGCCGCGCAGTTCTGCACGATCACCGGGCGGGTGAACAGCTGACCGAAGGGCGGCCCGTCGTGGGTGCGGATGCCGGCCAGGACGCCCGGCAGATCCGCCTCGGCCGGGTTCTCGGCCGTGCCTGACGCGGCCCTGGAGCCGAACACCGTCCATCCCATGAGTGCTCCCATCGCGTGCAGGAAGAGATCAACCAGCCAGCAGCCGGCCGAGCGCCCTCGGACCGGCACGAGCAGCACCGCGGCCAGCAGCGCCCACACCGGCAGCCACAGGACGAACAAGCTCCAGGCCTGGGCGTTGAGGGCGAGCAGCGCCGGGACCCCGGCGAGGGTGACCAGGGCCAGTTGGGCGCCGGTCATCCCGAGGAACCAGCCCGAGACGTCCTTGGCGTAGTCGCCGTATCGGGCGGCGCTCACCGCGCACCGCCGTCGCCGAGTCCGTCGTCGGTTCGCGTGATCCGCGGATCGGTCTCGTCGGGTTGGCCGAGCCCGTTGCCGTCGACATGCTGCGCCGGCCAGGCCAGGGCGACCGGGCCGTCGCCTCCGTCGGTCTCGTGCAGACCGGCGGTCGAGCCGCCGAGCGAGCGGGAGCCGTCTGTCCGGCCGGGCGGCCGCCCGAGCCGGGACGGTCGTCCGGCCCCCGAGCGCGCACGACCGCCCGCAGGCATCCCGTTCGGTACCGGCTGCCCGTAGTAGGGCGCGGAGTGGCCGACGCCGGCGCCGGAGAGCACGTCGGCGGCCGAGGCAGCCACGCCGGCCGCCAGCCGGCCGGCGGTGGAGGTACCGGCGGTCAGCGCCCGGAGCGCTCCGGCGAAGCGACCACTGGTCGCCGCGTCCGCCGTCGACTCGCCCTGTGCCCGGTCACCGGCCAGCTGCGCCGCGGCTCCCGAGGCGGCCACCCCGCCCGAGGCCGCGGCCACTGCGGCGCCGGCGGCCCGACCACGCCCGCCGCCGAGGTTGCTCAATGCACCCACGGCCCCACCGGAGGCGGCCAGCGAGGAGCGCAGCGCGGCCCCGCTCGAGGTGCCTGGATCGACGAAGGCCAGCAGCCGGAACAGCGCCAGCGGACAGATCGCGCCGAGCAGGATCAGCAGGCAGCCGACCACCGCCATGCCGATCGCGGCCTCGGTGCTGGTCTCCTCGGCCCCGGTGACGATCCCCTCGGTGATGGTCACTCCCACGCCCAGCACGAGCACGGCGACCGGAGCGACCAGCAGCGCGGCCAGGAACCAGCGCAGGCTGCGCCAGAACCAGGTGCTCGAGGACTGCGCCAGCAGTCCTCCTGCCGAGATCGCCGAGGTCGCGGCCAGCACGATCAGCGCCGACTCGCGCACCAGCATCACCAGCAGGTAGCCGACGCTGGCGGGCACCAGCAGGAAGATCGAACTCACCCCGAGGACGGTGGCGACCGTGCCGTCGACCAGGTCGCGGCTCACGCTGATCGACGGGTCGAAGGCGGCCATCGTGTCGATGCCCAGCAGGCTGCGCAGCAGGGCGGTGGTCAGTCCGGAGACGCCGGTGACCAGCAGCGCCGCCACGCCGACGTAGCCGGCCCACACCAGCCCGAACTGCGCCAGCCCGATCAGCAGCCGGCCCAGGGTCTGTCCGTCCCGGCGCACCGCTGCGGCCCCGAGCTGCACGAGCGCCATCAGTGCCGCGACGGTGGCGCCGATGCCGAAGGTCACCGGATAGATCCCGGCCAGCGGGCCATCGGCGGACAGGTCCGGGGTGGCGAGTGCGTCGATCACCGAGAACGCCAGGCCGAGCAGCCACAACCCGGCCCCCCAGAGCGACAGCATGGCGCTGGTCCACACGTCGGCGGCCACCGCGCCGGCCGCCTGGCCGATCACACAGAACGGGTTGATCGGCAGGCACGGCAGCGAGCCATGGTCCGCCGCCGGAGCTGCGGGGAACGCCACGACCGTCGGGTCAGCCGAGGCGGGAGCCGCAGTCGCCAGCCAGCCCACCACCGCAAGCATCAGGACGACGGCCAGCATCAGCGGACGCGGCGATCGGCCGCCTCGATCGAGCTGTGGCCTAGCCATGCCGCAGGTCCCGCCAGCCGGCGTCGATCGCCGCGTCGGTGCCCGGCCAGACCGACGGAGCCGGCGCAGGCTCCGCACCTGCTCCGATCACCCACCGGTCCCCGGCCCAGGCCATCCGCTGGCAGTCGGCGATCGCGATCCGCGACGTCTCCTCCACGGTGACGGTGAACTCGAAGTTCACGCACACCACCGCGAAGTCCTCGCCGACCGTGCCCTTCATCAGTCCCATGACCGGGCGGACCACGAATGCCAGCTCCGGTGACCCGGCACCGGACAGCCCCGCCGCTGACAACAGGCTGGCCATGCCATGCGCCCCCGACCAGGTCTGCGGGGTGGGGCCACCTGGCGCGGCCCACTCGGCGATCACCTGCCGCACGCCGTCCATCGAGCCGGTCTGCATCGCGGTTACGTCGATCGCCGCCAGCTGCGCCAGCGCGCCCTCCGGCGTTCGCGGGAAACCGGTGGGCACGTCGGCCGGGCCGACGCCGGTGGCCGAGGGCACCTCAAGAACGCCCGCGGCCCGGTTCGACAGCGGGCCGGGCAGCGCGGCGTCCGGATCGGCGGTCGGCATCGGCGCGGCGGCGAGCGCGTCCTGCTGCGACAGGCCCGTAGCCGGAGCGGCCGCCTTTGGCGCGGTGTCCGCGCCGTCCCGCTGGTCCCCGGGCAGTGCCCCGACGACCGCAAGCACGAGTCCGGTCAGCACCGCCAGCGCCACGAGCGCGCTGACCACGATCAGTACGAGGAGACGGGCCGGTCCCCACGTCGACGTCTCCCCCACCGGGCGTTCTGCACGGCGGCGCATCAGGTGCACCCGCTGCCGGTGATCGAGTCGAGGATCGTCAAGATCACCGTGTAGGTGATGGCCACCATCACCACGACCGCGACGCCCATGGCGCCGTACCGGGACGCGTGTGGATGAGAGAAGATCCGCCCGACCAGGATCGATCCGAGGGACGCGACCGCGCCGATGCCAATCAGCGCCAGCACGCCCCACTTCATCCAGGCGGTCACGTCGTCGGCGAAGCCCTGCATCCCCGGCGGTGCCGCGGGGCAGACCGCCGCGGCGATCTCCGGAGCCGCCGTCGCGGGTCCGCTGCTCAGCACAACCAACCCGGCGAGGACGAGCACGACGGTCGACGCCGCCCGAACCGCCGCGGTCCCTTGCCCGACAGTCATCGGGTCGCCCCAGTCCGCGCTGCCCGGCGCCGGTGCCGAGGTGGCGCGGCCGGGGCCACGAGCGCGGCCAGCGCCCGGCCAGCGGCGGCCACCGGTTTCGGTAGCCGGTCCCCGGTCAGCCCGGCGGTCTGCAGGCGCCGGTCGACCAGCACCGGGACCACCTGGCCCTTCGACCGCGCCTCACGGAGCCGCGGACCGCAGCTGGCCTCGACCAGCCGTGGCCACCGCACGGGGCCCAGCGCGGCGACCGCCGCCTCCCCGCCGACGGCCGCCAGGACCTGCTCGGTCTGCCGGATAGCTGGGATCGTGACCCGGGTGACGACCACCAGAGCGCAGTCGACGAGCGACCTCGGCGAGTCGAGCAGCGCACAGGTCGTCGACCAACCTGGGTCCACCACCACCGTGGTGTCCGCGTCGGCCTCCGGGAGCGGTGGGAGCGCTCCGTCGGCGGGGCCCCGAGCGAGCCGGGCGACATCGAGTCGACCGCGGCGACCACACTGCCACCCGGCGCCGTCGGTGCCCAGTTCGATGGTCGGGGCCGCCGCCAGCCCCGACCGGGCCGGCTCGGAGTAGTCGACCAGCTGCACCCGCCGGTTCTCCGCCAGCCCCTCAGCCAGTGCCAACGCAACGGTGGAAGCACCGGCCCCGGCGTGACCGGCCACGACCAGGACGGCACGGCCGCCGACGTCCGCTCGCGTCCACGGGAGGTGCGAGTCCGGTTGGCCGGCACGGCGGCGGACCGCGGCCCCGAACGCCTGGTCTTCGTGCGCGAGGACGTCGTCGGTGACGTCGTCGAAGAGCCCCGCGCGGATGGCCACGACGGCCGCGCGCATGGCGGGCACGGTCATTGACCGTGCCTCGCGAGGATCGCTGAGGCTGGGAGGCGCCGTCGCCGCCGACGCCGCATCACGGCTCATCTGGCCGTGCCTCGACACGTGACTCGGGGCTGTGGTCTGCATGCACCGACCGTGTGGCCGGGGCCTCTTGTAGTCCTCCAGTCGGCTACTGCACAGCAGTTCTCGACCGATATCGGGTGTGTGCCGGCGCGGCGAGCGATGACTGGGGGCCCGCATCGGCGGGCTACTGGAGGATCACCGGAGGGCGGACGCGGCGCCCCGAGGGATGCTGCGCGCTGTTCCGATACCGCTCAAGAACCGCGGTGATGCATCGACCGGTCCTGGCGAGAGCGTCGAGGCGCGGACTTCGTCCCCGAGTCATCCCCCGGAGTCATCGGTCTGCCCTGGAGCGCCGACGGCGCGCCGCGGCACCCGGTGCTTGTCGAGCACGCGGCGGACCGCGGTCGGGAACGGTCGATCAGCTCGGCGATCTGCCGCAGCGAACGGCCGGCGGCGTACTGGGCGAGGACGAATGCCTCCAGCTGCGCCTGCAGCCGTTGGCTGGGCACGGTGCCGGTGCGGGCAGTTCCGGCGAACGCGGGGAGCGGGTGCAGCTGTGGCCGCGGGCGATAGGGCATGGCTGGATCAGGGCCGGGCCGGCCAGGCGATCAGCGCTCCCAGCCGGAGGTCGGCGTCTTCGCCTTGACTGGCCGGAGCGCCGTGATCGTGGCTGCCGGGGGCGTACGCCAGCGGGGCGAGCACCAGGCTGAGTGTGCGGTGGGCCGCTCCCCGGTCGTGGGGTACGTGGGGCGGCCTCATGACGCGCGGTCGAGGAACTGCCGGCGGGCGCGGTTGATGGTCTCCGCCGTGCTCATGGGCAGGTCCATCTCGTCCTCACCGTCGTGGACAGCCACGATGCGCCCGACGTAGGTCTCGGCCTCGGCACGGTGACCCTGGTGAAAGGCCACCCACATCGCGTCGAGCAGGGCCTGCTCGTCGTCGGGCGCGACGAGCAGGGCGGTGGCGGAGGCGGTGCCTGCGGCGGCCAGGTCGCCGTCGGGGAGGGCTGTGGAGACGACCTGGTGGGCGACGTCGCAGACGGCTGCGGTGAGCGTCAGGTCCAATCCGTCCAACCACTCATAACCGGCCGGACGCTGCGCGAAGGGTGGGCCGGACACCAGCCGCAGAGCGGCCAGCAGGTCGGGCAGGCCGCCGTCGCCGCGCACCGCGGCCCGGGCGCGCAGCTGGCGAAACAGGTCTGCGTCGATGAGCACGCCGGTCAGCGTGTAGCGGCCGCGGTGACCGGAGCTGAGGTGCTTCTGCCCGGTGGTGGGGTCGGTGCCCAGCCATGCGCGAGCGCCGGCGACGACCCGGTGCACGTAGGCGCGGGCGCTCACGGGGTCGGTCCTGCCGCCGCGGGCCGGCTGCAGCGCGGTGGCGGCCTCGTCAGCGGTGGCTCCGTGCGGGCGGGTGGCGAGGTAGGCGACCGTCTCTTCGTAGCGGCGCCGCAACCCGGACCTGGCGACGGCCGCCTCGTCACCGTGCGCGCGTAGGGCGACCGGCCCGAGCAGCGTCAGCCGCGGCCGGGCGCAGTCCGGCGACCACCAGTCGGCGAGATCGCGGTCGAGTTGGGCGAGGTCGTCCTGGACCTCTCTGCGCACGTCGACCGGCGCTGCAGACCCTGGCACGTCGGAAGCACCACTGGTCGTCCACGACGTCAGCACCCCCGTAGAACCGCCGATTGACGTGGAGGACGTCACATCGGGGACCGCCTCGGTAGTGGCGCCCCGTCGGAGCCGTGGGGGCGGGGCGGAGGTCGGTGGTGCAGCGGTGTCCGGACCGGTCGGTTCGCCGTGAAGCGCGCCGGCGGCGTCGGTGTGCACCTGCCAGGGACGGTCGCCGTCGGCGTCGGGAATCGGGGCATCCTCGGAGTCGCGCTCAAAGGCCAGCAGCGTGGCGATGTCGCGGGCCTGCTGGACGGTCAGCTGTGGTGCCGGCAGCCGGAGCCCCAGTGCCGGGACGAGCAGCGACCCGTCGTCGGTCAGCGTGAGCCGCCACTTGTCGCTGGCCTGCTCCGGCTCGGCGCCGAGCACGAGGGCGACCGCGGCGCGCCGCTCTCGCGTTCGCAGAGCAGCGGCGGCCTTGGCCAGTTCGCCGATGTGATCCGGCGGATGTGGGATGAGGACGACCTGCGGCATCCAGCCGTCCCCGGCTCCGGCACGCAGCCGCCCGTCCAGCACGTCGTCGCCGTCGGGCTCGGCGGCTTCCGTCAGCCCAGGGTCGTGGGCGCTGTCGACCGGGTGGACCCGCCCGGGGGCGAGGTCGACCAGTTCGCCGCCGAAGCCGACGGGCGTGACGGTGAGCAGGTCCGACCAGCCGTTGACGGCCAGTTCGGCGGCCAGATGCCGGGCGAAGTCCTCGCGGCGGTCGGCCGGTCCGGTCACGTGCACCGCCCCGAGACGTTCCAGGTCCAGCAGCCACCGGCCTGCGGTGTCGGTGCCGATGGTCACCAGAGTCGGGTACGGCGCCAAGCGGGTGCGGGCCACCTCGGGGTCGACACCGGTGTCCTGGTCGAGCCGCGCCGACCACCGGAGGCCGGTGTCGTCGGCGATCCACGGTTCCGGCGGAGGGCGGTCGGCCGGAGCGTGCAGCCGCAGCTCGAGCCGGCCGCCGTGGAGTCGGGCGGCGACGACGTCGGGGAGTTGCGCGTCCGGATCGGCGGAGATCTGGACGGCGAGGCCGCGCAGCGCCAGGTCGAGCGCGGCGTAGTCGGCCGTGCCCTCGTCGGCCGCCGACACGACCGTCTGTGTGGCCGACTGCGTCCTCGGAAGGGGGGCCAGCCGGCGGCCGGGACGGCGGCGGCGCAGTCGCTGGCGGCGATGGGCCAGCCACGCGGCGCCCACACCTGCGGCGAGGAGTGCCCCGCTGCCGGCGAGCACAGCCGCCAGCTCCGACGAGCTCTCGGCGGCATCCCTACCGTCGGCGTCGGCGTCGACCGCCGCCTGCTCCGATTGCTCGGGCAGGCTTTCCGGGCTCGGCGAGGCGGCCGGGGTCCGCGCGGGCCCCGCCGGGGCGGCCGGCTCGTCCTCGTCCGGCGCCGGCTCGTCGGTCGGGTGCTCGGGACCGGTCGGCGGCGGAGGGTCGGCGGCCGCCGGGTTGGCCGGCGGAAGGTCGAGAGCCTGCCCGGGGCGAATCAGATCGGGGTCGGTGAATCGCCCGCCGCCGGGCAACGGTTCGCCGGCGTTGAGGTCGAAGATCGGCTGCCAGTGTTCCAGGCCGTGCTGCTCGGCGAGGTCGGCCAAGGTGTCGCCGGGCTGCACCGTCACCTCGCCGGCGGTCGTGCCGGCTGCGGGAAGGCGTGCGTCCGGTGGCAGGACCAGTGTCCAGCCAGGGCGGATCAGCCCCGGGTCGGTGAGGAGCGCGCCGTCGGGCTGGGGCCGGCCGCGATTGAGCTCGAGGATCTCCTCGAACCGGGTCCAGTCGCCCAGGTAGCGGGCGGCGATGCGGCCAAGGGTGTCGCGCGGGGCCACGGTGTACGTGGCACCCGCCGCTGTAGGCCCGGTCGGTCGAGTGTCCACGGGTGGTGCAGGGGTTGGCGACGGCTCCTCGTGGTCGACCGGCTGGTCGGCGACGATCGGGGGGCCAGCCAGGGCCGGAGCGACCAGCAGCGGTCCGGTGCCAACACCGAGGACGGCAGCCACGAGCAGGCCGGCCATCTGCTGTGGCGCCGCCAGGCCGGGCAGTCGCATCGGTGGCAGGCCGCGCAGCTGGCTGACGAGCTCGGCGGCCACCGAGAGGGCGAAGCAGGCCCACGCGACCCAGCCGACGACCACGAGCAGACCGAGGAAGAGCGCGCCGGTGTCCGGGCCGTTCACCGCGGTGGTCACCTGCTCCCAGGAGGGCAGCTCGTCGGGCAGGTAGGCGCCGCCGAGCTCCCAGAGCGCGACCGGGACGCCGGCGACCGCGGCCGCCAGCAGTACTCCGGCGATCAGCCGGCGCAGCAGGTCCAGCGCCTGCGGTGGTGTGGTCATGGACCCGTTCCCCCGTTCTGGCCGGTCCCGCTGATCAGGTCGGCGACGCCGGTGCCCTCTACGGTGAGCGTGGAGATCCCGATCAAGCCGAGGAAGGTCGTGGGCTCGGAGATCGTGGTGGTCACCTGCAGGGTGTCGCCGTCGACGACGGTCACCGCGCCCTGCACCTGGTTGCGGTCGAGGTAGCCCTGCGCGGCGGCGACCGCAGCGGCCGGATCGACGCGAATCTGCCCGGCCAGGGCCGCGGAGACGTCGAGCGCCTGGCCGCCGGCGCGGGCGGCCTCGTCGGCGATGGCGTTGGCGCGCTGGGTGGCGGCCACCTTGGCGCCGCCGTCGACGGCCAGACCGATGATGAGCAGCAGCCCGGGGACGAGGACGGCGAGAAAGACGCCGATCGCGCCGCGCTCGGCGTCCGGCTGCGGACGGCGTCGCTGGCGGGTCATCGTTCGCGGTAGGCGTCGACGGGGCTGGTGAAGGACGCCTCGACGGTGACCGATCCGGGCAGTCCGGGGGCCAGCAGATCGGCCATGCCGACCACGCAGGTGATTGCCACGGTGACGTCCCCGGGCTGGCCGGGCGGAGCCTGGAAGCCGGTGGTGTCGATGTCGACGCTGGTGCTCTGGCAGCGCAGGTCCTGGGCGGCCAGGGTGCGGTCCGCCTGAGCCCCGGCCAGTGCGGCGGCGGTGACGTCGTCCCGGGCCAGGGAGGCCTCCCGAGCGGCCGCGCGGGCGGCCTCGGCGACCGCGCCCTCAGCGACCTGGGTGCGTCCGGCGACGACGGCGAAGGACAGCAGCAACAACAGCGCCGGTGCCAGCAGCGCGAGTTCGACCGACACCGACCCCTGCTCCCGCGTCTGCGCGCTCATGGGGTGGGCCGTTCGACGGGGCCGACAGCGGTCTGGGTGACCGACCAGCCGGACAGACCGGGGAAGAGGCTGAGCGAGGTGCCGGTGACGGTGACCTCGATGCTGCTCGGCGTGCCGTTCACGGCCACGTCCCGGCCGGTGAGCAGATCCTGCGCGGTCTGGTCGAGGAAGCCTTCGGCCGCCGACTGGGCGCGTGCGGGCGAGGCGGGCTGCACCCGGCCCTCGCGGGCGCCTTCCTGGGCCGCTCCCAAGGCGATCGAGCGGGCGTAGAACCACAGGGCCCCCTGGATCAGTGTCATCACCAGCAGCAGCACCACGGGGAAGGTGACCGCCAGTTCCACTGACGCTGCGCCGCGCTCGCCGGACAGCCGTCGATTAGCCCGGCTACCAGGGGTATGGCCGAGCGGGGGCATGACCACCCGGTCGCGTGCACTGGCGGGGCCCGACACGAGGTGGCTACTGGATCTCGGCGGAGCGGGAGCTGACCGCGTTGGCGATCACGGCCACCAGCGCGACGGCGATGCCGATCAACGCCACGGTGATGATCACCTGCTCGACCGACAGCGAGCCTCGCTCGGGATCGTCGCGGACGTCGCGGAGTCGGTCGCGCAGTGCAGCGCCGAAGGCGGTCAGGGTGCTGATCAGTGGCGTCATCGGATCTCCTCGGCTTGTACTCGGTCAGCTGGTCATGAGTCGGGCCAGGGCGGGATAGAGGAACAGCAGCAGGAACGCGATGGAGAGCAATGCCACCGGGGCAGTGAGCTTCTCGCTGGCGGTGTTGGCCGCCGCCTCCTCCTCGGCCAGCAGCTGCACCCGCAGCGACTGGGCGCGGGCTCGCAGCGTCGGGGCGATCGACGCGCCCTCGATAGCGGCTACGGCGGCGATGTCGGCGACATCGCCCACTTCGCTGACCCCGGTGTCGGCGGCCAGCCGGCGCAGTCCCTCCCAGGGCGGGTCGCCGGCCAGCCGTGCGGCGACAAGCGCGTCGGCGATCCGCCGGAACACCCAACCCTCACCCAGTGCGGCGGCCCGTTCCAGAGCGATGGTCGGCCCCTCGCTGGCGTCGCGGCGCAGGCTAACAAGATCCAGGTAGGAACACAGCGCCCGGCGCATCTGGCCGCGTGCCTCGCCGGCCTGGTCACGCGCGACGAGGTCGACGACGAAGAACAGGACGACGGCCAGAGCAACCGACCCGGCCGTCGGAATCAGCACGGGCAGGCGGACGCCGAAGACTCGGAGCACGCTGGTCAGCAACGGCACGAATGCCGCGCCGAACGCCGCGAGGCCGAGCTTGCGAGCGGCGTATCCCTCCGGCGTCCAGCCGATGAGCGCGATCGCCTGGGATGGCGCCCGCAACGCGCCGGCGGGCAGCCGGGCCGCGACCCACGTTCCCGCGCGACCGGATGCCCGCGCCCACCGATCGCCTCCCGCGGTCATCGGACCGACGGGGACCGGGGCCTCGCGCCCGTCGAGGCGGGCGAGCGCATCAGCCAACCGCGGCTGCTCGACCACCAGGGCGGCACGCACCAGCAGGGACGCTCCGAGCCCGCCGATCGCGCCGAAGGCGATCAGCAGCGCCTGAGGGCCGCTCACCGGACTGCTACCTCATCCGGTTCGAGCTCGGCTGCCCTCCGGCCGCCGTCGGGATCGACCAGGAATCGCGGCGAGGGCGCTGGCATGGTGAGCCGGCGCATCCACAGCAGGCAGGCGACCATCAGCCCGGCGATCACCGCCAGCATGAGCTGCCCGACCCCGGTGCCGTAGGGCGCCAAGTAGTCGCCGTTGAGCGCTGCCAGCCCGGACGCGGCAACGGTGATCAGCAGCAGCCAGCGCGCGTTGGCGCGGGGCTTGGCGCGGTCGGCCTCGACCTTGCGGCGCATGGTGACTTCCTCGGTGAGGCTGCTCGCCAGCTCGGTCAGCACCCGCGCCAGCCCCGGCCCGCGCAGCTCCGCACCGAGCAACAGGGCTGCGACGACCAGGTCCCCGGCGGCGTCGTCGAGGTCGTCGGCGAAGGCCAGCAGCGCTCGGGACGTCGGCCAACGGGCCTGCAGCCGCGCCGCCAGCGTCGCCACCTCCGCCGCGATCGGCTCGGGTGCGGTGCGGGCCGAGCGGATCAGGGTCTGCTCCAGACCGCCGCCCGCGCCCAGCACGTCGGAGGTGCGGCGCACCCATTCCTGCAGCGCCTCCAAGCGCTCCACTGCGGCGTTGCCGCCGGAGAACTGCGCCAGCAGCCAGGGCACACCGACCACCGCCAGTCCGGCCAGCGCACCACCGACCGGCCACCCCGAGGCCAGCCACACCACAGCCGCCACCGCGGCTGCGGCCGCCCACAGCGCCTGCTGCCGCCGCAGCGCCGGCCGGTCGGGCGGCACCGCCGATCGCGACTTGCGACGCCGCGACCGAGGCGGCGGCTCGGGGGCAGTGAGCGCGTGGGCGGCCAGCAGCAGGCCGCCGACGGACAAGGCACCGCACACGCCGGCCAACAGCTCGGCGCCGCTCATCGCCGTCCCCCAGCGGCGCTCGGCCACTGACCTCGCCCGACCCGGAGCCAGTTGGGGTCGAAGCCGACGCGGACGTAGTCGGCCAGGTCGACCGGATCATGCTCGGGCACCGCCCGCCCGTCGGCGCCAGGGGCGAAGACGTCGGTGACCGCAGGTCGGCCGCCCTCGCCGATGCCATTGCACTCGACCACCTGGCTGACGAACCGCTGCCGCTCACCCCCGATCCACCGTTCGTCGACCGTGGTGATGTGCACGATCAGGTCGAGCGCCGAGGCGCACGAGCGGTAGGCATGGTCCGGGGTGACGGCTGCGCGGCCACGCATACACAGGTTGGCAAGCCTCTCAAATGCGTGGTGCGCGGAGCGAGCGTGCAGTGTGCAGGCCGACCCGCCCTCCCCCGCCTCCATCACCTCGATCAGCGGCCACGCCTCCTCGCCGCGCACCTCGCCGAGCCAGACCCGGCTGACGTTCATGACCAGTGCCTGCTCCACCAACTCCGTCAGCGTCACTTCGCCCAGGCGGCGGCCGTCGGGACCACGCTCGCCGGTCCCTTCGCGCGCCTCGAACGGCACCACCCGCGGATGCCGGTCGGGCAGCTCGTGCAGGAGCAGCTCGAAGTGCTTCTCGATCGTGGCCAGGTTCTCGGTCACCGGCAGCTCGTTGGCCAACGCTCGCAGCAGCAGCGTCTTGCCCGCACCCTGCGCGCCGGTGACCACGATGTTCTTACGGGCTCGCACTGCTGCCCGTAGGAACTCCGCCAGCGGCCGGTCGATCGCCCGCAGCTCCACCAGGTCGTCGAGGTCGACGTCGCGGATCCGGTGCCGCCGGATCACCAACTGCGGACGCGGCACGGTCTCGATCACCGCCGCCAGTCGAGACCCGTCCGGCAGCCGCATGGTCAGCAGGGGGCTGGACGTGGTCAGGGTTCGCTCCGCGCGGCCCAGCCGGGCGGCGATGTGCTGCAACTGACGCACCAAGTCTTCGTCCGAGTCCGCGATCGGATCGACCCGGACGTCGCGGCCGTCGGAGTATCCGACCCACACGTTGTCGTGGCCGTGCGCCTCGATGTTCTCGACCTGCGAGTCATCGACGTAGGGCTGCAGACGGCCGAGACCGAACTGGGCGGCGAACACCGCCTCGGCGATCGCCACCTCGTCGTCAGGAGTCGGCACCGCTTGCCCGGTCCGCAGGCGTTGTCGGACCAGGTCGTCGATCCCGTCCTGGGCGAGTGTGCGGGCCAGTTCCTGCTGCGCCGCTGCGCTGAGCGTTGGACGGCGCTTGAGCTCTGCGGCCAGAGCAGTCGCCGTCGCCTCGTGCAGCTGGTGCACCAAAGCCCAGTCCACCGTGGCGGGCGACGCGTGAAGTCGTCGAGGCACGGCCCCGTGGCCGAGCTGGCTGAGGTCAGCGGACACGGCTGCCTCTCGTCGCAATCGCCGACGCAGGCAAGGGCACCTGCGGTGGGGCCACCCGGGACTGGTGCGCCGCGACGGATTGGACCAACCCGTTGGCGATCGTGCGGGCGGCCCGCAGCAGCGCCGACTGGGCGAACAGCCGGCTGGCCGGCGCGCCGTCGCTGAGCACCACCGCCGCCTTCTCATCCTGCGGCAGCGAGCCGACGACGGGAACGCCGAGCGCCTCGCTGATCTCTCGCTCGCCGTACGGCTTCCCCGGCCCGATCACCAGCGCACCGAGCATGCCCGAACAGGCATCCCGTTCCCGGAGTTCGGCGATCGCCTGCGTCGCCGAACGCACTGCACGAAGCGTCGAGCCGGTGACCAGCACCACTGCGGCGGCTCTATGGACCACGGCGTCGGGGAAGTGCTCGGCACGCAACCGCCCGCAGTCGGCGACCACATGGATCGCGCCGTCTTCCACCGCCACCAGTGCGGCTGCCAGGCGATCCCAGTCGACGTTTCGGGCGCCGGCGGGGTCGGCCAGGCCGGGCAACAACCGTCCCCGCCCTTCGGGGTCGAGCCGCAGCAGCTGACTGTCCAGGTGCCGGGCCGGCCCGCCACGCCGCGCCGCGAGCGCCAGGTCGGCCAGTCCGCCCGCGGACATCTCACCTCGGCCGTATCCCGCCAGCACGTCCCCGCCGGCCGGATCCAGCTCGGCCAGGATCACCGGTCGCGGCCAGGACAACGCCAGCGCCAGTGCGCTCGTGGTGACCCCGGGCGCACCCTTCGCCGAACACAGCGCGATCAACACGGCAGCCTCGCCCCTACTCGCCGGCGACCACGACGATGGCGACCAGTCCTGCAGCGGCACGGGCAGCGACGTCCGGTCCGTCGGCGGCCGCGACGAGCACGTCGACCACTCGGCGGCCGTCGGTCCCCGGTGGACCGCTCTGGACCACGGTCGCTTCAACCGCGCTCGGGTTTCCGCCTCCGGTCGCGGCTGGACCGCCGCCGGCGGCCACGGGCACCAGGAGGACGTCGTCGCCCGGGCGCAGCGGTGTCGTGGGCAGCTGCACCGCCGACACCCCGACCCCGACCAGCTGCTGGCCGGGAGCCGGGAGGCGCTGATCGGTCAGGGCGTCACGGGTGAGCAGCGAGCCCGGCGCCAGGGTGGTCGCGGCGACCAGGCCGATCACTTGGTCGCGCTCGCCGTATGGAATGGGCTTCAGCGCCGGATCGGCCGGGATCCTTGCCTCCACCAGGTCGGCGGCGGTGAGGGTCTGTCCCCAGGGCACCTCCCGCGCGACCGCGATCACCGGTGACGTCTCACCCAGCGACGTCGCAAGATAGGCCGCACCCAACGCCCCGAGGACCACCATGGTCACGGCCAGGGCCAGCAAGGCCGGACGGCGGCGGCGACGCGGTGGCGGCAGCACCGGCGCTCGGGACAGTCCGCTGACCGCCGCTGAGGAGGGCGGTGCGGCGGCCTTCGAGAGATGGGTCGCAGTCATCAGTTGCTCCCGTCCTGGTTGAGGACGTGCAGCTCACCGACGAACAACTCCGCCGCCGACGACAGCTCCAGCGTCTCGGTGCCCGACTGCCCGCCGCCTGACCAGCTGACCGTCCACGTGCTCGTCGCGGTGATCGGCCAGGAGCCGCCACCGGGTACGTGTCGGCTCGAGGCCTCCGCATAGACGTGCCCGCAGTCCGGAGATGCACCTTCGGTGCCCTGCACGTACGGCGTCCCCAGGCCGCAGGTGAGGATGTGCCCGTCGCCCATGTTCCAGGTGACCTGGCCCACCTGAGCCACGGCGGTCGCCGTGACGCCCCCTGCCGAAGCGGACGCCTCGACCGGGCCAGTCGAGTCCGCGCTCCGTTCGACCCACATCCACACCGGCAGCCCCACCAGTCCGCTGGCCGAACCCGGCGGTGGCGCCATCCCGATGTTCGGCGCCCTCAGAGCCATGGATGCGATCGCCTGCTGCGCGAGGAGGCGAGGGTCCACCGTCGGGGTTCCGGGTGCTTCAGCTCCATTCAACAGAAAGATCAGGCCCGTCCACACGCCGGACCCCGTGCCTGCCGGACGCGGACATGTGAAGACGTAGACCGTGCCATCCTCGGGGCGCTGTCCATTCCACACCGGGTGCCCAATCCAGGGCTGCGGATTTGCGACGGTTCTCGTGCACGTCGGCGGAGACGCATCTCCAGTTGCCGACGGCTGCCGCCCAGCGCTGACGTCAGCGTCCCCGCCCACGCCTTGTCCGGGGGAAGTCGCCTGGACCAGGCAGATTCCGGTTTGTGTACCTCTTTGCGCGCACTCGACGGGAGGAGTCGCCCGTGCGCCGTCCAGCCCGCCGCAGAAGGTGACGATTGCGGCTCCTAGTAGGACCGCGCAGGACGTCCTCAGCATGGTCGATCCGTCAGCGGGTCCAGCCCGTTCACCAGCCACGGAGATCCCGATTCGGCTTGGTAGCGCGTGACGGTGATGTCCCATACGTACCGCGGCGGAGTCCCGGGTGGCACGACCTCGCCCGTCTCCACCTTGACCAGCCGCGTGCTCTGGCTGTCGTAGCAACCGGTGATCCTGACGGTCGGCCCCTCAGGCGCCCTCAGGTCAACGCCGGTGACGTCAAGGGCGACCGCGGTGTCGCCGTCCTGGCGCAGGCCGATCGTTGCGTAGTCCCGTACTTCCGTGACGGCGAGCAGGGCGGCGGGGTCGCCGGCGTAGCGCCGGATCTCGGGTTCCCAGTCCCTGGCACCGGGGTCCTTCTTGGCCGCGTCCGTCACGCGCAGCATCTCGCTGACGACCATGGTCGCGGTCTCTGCCGCCTCTTCCTCGGGAGTCGGCGCATTGCTCGTTGCAGGAGCAGCAGTCGGAGTCCGCGAAGCTGAGGACGACGGCGAGGAAGTGGTCGCGCTCGGCGACGAGCCCTCAGGGCCGGCCTCCCCCTCGTTGCAGCCGGCGACGGACAGCAACGCAAGGAGCGTAAGGAGTACGCCAGTCGTCCACCGCCGCCCGGTCATCGCGAGTGCCCTCGCCGAGTGCGCAGGCGGGCCTCCTGCACGAGGGCGACCGCCGCCGCTCGATACATCGGGCTAACGAGCGCGCCGGCCCACGTCGTGTTCAGTTCTCTCGTGCGGGCCATGGGCACCTCCCTGGGCAGCGGTGGGCGGGGAAATTACCACCGGAATCGCCCGCGGAGGCAAGCCCTTCCTCCAGTAATTCTCCTGTTCAGCCCCCGAAGGACGCCAAGGCCGCGTGGTCGCTGCGAGATCGGCGGACGGCGGCTTCCACACGCGAAACGTCCACGCCGAGAAGCTCGGCGATGACGGCAATCACCCTGACGGAGGGATCCGCGCCAGGGCGTCCGTCCTCCAATCGCACGTAGGTCATGACGGACACGCCCGGAGCGGTCACTTCGTTCGTGGCGCGTCCAGCCGCCAATCGAAGAGCCGCCAGCGGCGGGTCATCGGGATCGACGTCGAGCAGATGCAGGGGATCGACACCGAGCACGCCTGCCAGCCGGGGGATGAAGCGAGGCCGCGGTCGTTCGAGTCCGGTCTCCCAGACCCGGATCCGCGCCGGACTCGAGAGCTGCAGCCTCGTTGCCAACTCTTCTCTGCTGAGACCCACAGCCTCGCGGGCAGCCTGCAGGCGGTCGCCTCGAAGCAGCGGCCGCGCCACGGCAGCTCCCCATCACGCGATCGGTGGACACACGCCCGTGGCGCCGAACCCTAGTGCCCGTGCCCGCCTCGATCGGGCAACCGCCTCGTCATCGGCGCGGCAGTGTGTCGACGTCGTACGACCCCGGATTCCCGGAGCCCCAACTGGAGGGCGTGCGGCTGCCGCGATCCCAGCGGCGCCGAATGCTCCCGGCGTCCGACGCGCTTTCCGTTTTCACCGGAGAACTGCTGCTGCAGGAATCACGGCAGGCGCGCAGCGGCTCCGTAGAGAGACTGGAGATGAACTGGAGAACTACGTGCTCGACGGTGTCGACACCCACGACACGGGTGTGGTGAGCGCCTGCGTCGTCACCACGAGGCCATCGAGTCGAGCTTCCAAGACTGCAGGAAGACCGGAACAGCCCACCGAAGACTCTTGGCCATGAAACCTGCTGCCGATCCGCCGCCGCGGCACTCCCCATGCCGACCACGGTGCATCCCGGTCGGTTCCGCCGACCGCATCATCCGGGTACGCCCCCGTCTCGATCCGCAGGTCGGTTCCTGATGTCTGGGACGACCTCGGAACGCGTGGCGGTGCACGAACACCACGATCAGCTGCTGACCGTCGCCCAAGCCGGGGACTACCTGGGAACAGGGGAACGCTTCGTCCGCCGGCTCATCGCTCAACGGCGGATCACCTACGTGAAGCTCGGCAAGTACGTCAGGCTGCAGCGCTCAACCCTCGACGCATACATCGCTGCCGGACGCGTCGCGGGCGACGGGTAGCTCGCCTTGGGCCGCACGGGAACGTCCCTCACCACGCCTCTCTCTGACAGCCTGCGCGCCCTCCCACCACGGCGAGTAACGGAGTCCAGGTCCCAAAGGCGATCTCATGCGGAGCTTGCAGGAAAGGTCCGCTGTCCACTCGATCGCAGCGGGGCCTGTGCCGTTGAGCTGAGGCCCGGGGCTCCCCGTCAGCCGGCAGGCATGTCTCGCAGCGGACGTCAAGCCCGCCGCCAAGGCTGTGGAAGGCCATCCGCCGATCTGCAACGCGGTGGTCGGCCCCGCCGGCAGCAGCGTGAGTCTCGCTTGCACTGGAACGCGTGAGGAGGTCGTCGTCATGGGTCGCAGGGCGTGGGGCACGGTCCGCAGACTTCGCTCCGGCCGCTACCAAGCCCGTTACCAGGATGGCTCGGGCAGGCAAGTCTCGGCACCGTACACATTCGCGACCAAAGCCGACGGCAATCGGTGGCTCGCCAAGACGCAGACCGAGCTGGACTCGGGCCGCTGGATCGACCCGAAGACCGGCAAAGAGACCCTCCAGGTCTATGCCGAGCGCTGGGTGGAGACCCGCCTCGTCCGTGGCCGGCCGCTGGCACCCCGCACGGCGGAGCTCTACCGGGCACAACTGAAGAACCACATCGCCCCGGCCCTGGGGTCGACGCCCCTGCGCCAACTCGAAGCGTCCGCCGTCCGGGCCTGGTACGGCGAGCTCAGCGGCCCCAGCGGACCAGGCCAGGTCACGGCGGCCAAGTGCTATCGGCTCCTGCGTGCCATCTGCACCACGGCCGTGGACGACAACCTCATCGCTCGAAACCCATGTTCCATCCGTGGGGCGGGGCAGGAACGTTCCAGCGAGCGACCGATGTTCACGCTCGCCCAGGTCGAGGCGCTGGTCGACGCGGTAGAGGATCGCTGGCGGGCGTTGATCCTCCTGGCCGCCTGGACGGGTCTCCGCATCGGTGAGCTGTCGGCGCTGCGCCGGGAGCACCTGAACCTGGAGGCAGGCACCGTGAGCGTGAAGAGCGCCGTCGTCGACGTGATCGGACAGGAACGGTCGTACGGTCCGCCGAAGTCGGCGGCTGGCCACCGAGCCGTGGCGATCCCGCCGCACATCATCGGCGACCTGGAGCACCACCTCGCGGTGTACGCCCAGCCCGGCTCGCATGGGCTGGTCTTCGTGGGGCCGAAGGGCGGACCGATCCGGCGCAACAACTTCGCCTCGCGGGTGTGGGCTCCAGCAGCGGAGGCGGCCGGACTGCCAGCCGGGTCCCACCTGCACGACCTCCGTGGCTGGGGCGCCACCGTCGCCGCCCGGCATGGGGCCACCACAAGGGAGTTGATGCACCGACTCGGGCACGCCTCCCCCGCCGCGGCGCTGCGTTATCAGCGCGCCGAGCAGGAGCGAGATGCCGCTCTCGCCGCCGCCATGAGCGCGGCGCTGAGGCACTCCAACGGCACGACTTCTGCCTGACTCGGCTTGAGCTCCGGAGACGACTCCGGGGCCTCTGAAACGCCGCGCATCCGCGGATGAGCCCACTCCGGTCCCGATAGGTACATACAAGTAAGGACCATTTGTGGTGGATGCCGAAGATCGGCACCGGCGTGGTCGCGACCTCCGGCGGGGCGGCCAGCCGTCGCACGGCCTCGACCGCGACCGCGACCGGGATGCCGACCGCGAGCAGCACCGCGGCCTGGGCGGTGGCGCCGAGGACCTCCGCGCGCCGGTACCCCCGGTGCGCTTGGCGGTGGCCGGGCGCAGCGCCAGGGTGGCGGCCACCAGGAGGATGACCAGCCCGGCGGTGTCGGTGAGCGCGTGCCCGGCGTCGGCGAGCAGCGTCAGGCTGCCGGACAGGATCGCGCCGATCACCTCGGCGACGAGCACGGTCGCGGTCAGCGCGAGCACGATGCCCAGCCGGCCGCGGTTGCCGCCGGCGCCGTGGTCGTGCCCGTGCGCGTGGCCGCGGGCTCATCGGGTCCACCTGTCGCCGCGGGTGTTCTGAGGCCCGCATTGCATGCCGTGTTCGTCCCGCCGCTTCACAGCCCGAATGCCCCGCCCTCGACCAGGATGAAGATGCCGAGGCCGATGAGGACCACCGGGAACAGCACGTGCTCCCAGCGCTCGAGGACCTCGGCGATCGGCTTGCGGGTGGCGACGAACCGGGCGACCGCGATCAGCACGGCGACCAGGGTCAGGAAGACGATCGAGTAGGCGACGATGCCGACGGTGCCCACGGTGGCGAAGACCGGGACGTAGACGCCGATGTTGTCCCCGCCGTTGGCGAAGGTGACCGCGGCGACGGTGAGCACGCTCACCGGCTTGCCGGCGACCTTGCCCTCGTCGTCGTTCTCGTCGGCGCGCCAGGCCCGCCACGCCGCGAGCAGGCCGAGGGCCAGCGGGATCAGCCCGAAGTAGGGGATCGCGGCCTCGGGCAGGAAGCTGCGGGCGCCGAGCGCGACGAGCACCGCGGCGAACAGGATGCCGCCGAAGCCGAGGTACTGGCCGGCGGCGATCCTCGCGGTCGTGCCGCGTTGGCCCGCGCCGCGGGCGAAGAACAGCGACAGCACGATGATGTCGTCGATGTTGGTGGCGATGAACAGGCCCACCGCTTGCAGGACGAAGGTGCCCAACACGAACTGCCTCTCGAGACTGCGGCGCCGGTGGGCCGGCGGCGCGGTGGTGCTGACGCGGTGGTGCTGACGCGGTGGTGCTGACGTGCAGGAGGGCCGTGGCCTGAAGACCACGGCCCTCCTGCCCGCCGGTCAGCTGGCGGATCAGCGCGGACGCGTCAGTCGTCGTCCTCGTCTTCGACGAGTTCGCCTTCCCAGGCCTCCTTGCCCTCCAGGACCGCGAAGCCGGCGATGACGAACCCGGCGACGGCGTCGACCCAGGTCCAGCCGAACGCGGTGAAGGCGAGCAGGCCGATGAGGGTGGACACCGAGAGCCAGGCGCAGAGCCTGGTCTCTGCGGCGTCGGCGATGACGAGGCGGGAGCCGAGGGCCTCGCCGGCCCGGCGCTTGGCGCGGGCCAGCCACGGCATGATCACCACAGAGGCGGCGACCAGGATGACGCCGACCAGGCTGGTGTTCGGGGTCTCGCCCTCGACTAGGTGCAGGACGCCCTCGACGGTGACGTAGACCGCCAGTGCGAAGAAGGTCAGCCCGATGAACTTCAGCGCCCGGCGCTCCTTGACCTCGTCCGGCTCGCCGCCGCGGATCTCGGCGTAGAGCCGGATCAGCACGACGGCGGCGGCGGCGACCTCGATACCGGAGTCGATGCCGAACCCGACCAGCGAGATGAGCCCGGCGGTCAGCCCCGCGGCCACCGCAATGACCATCTCGACCAGGTTGTAGCCGATCGTCAGCTGCTCGAGCCGGACCGCCCGGCGGGCTTGCGGGGTGAACGTCGTGGTGGTCATCGGGCCACCCCCTCGCCGTAGGTGGGGCACAGCGCGACCGCGTCGCCGGTGGCCGTGAGCAGCCGCTCGGCGGCGGCCAGCAGCTCGAGCAGCTCGGCGGAGTGGTTCAGCGACCACAGCGACGCCCGACCCTGCGGGCGGGAGGTGACCAGTCCGCAGTCGCGCAGGCACGCCAGATGGGCGCTGACCGTGCTTTGCGCCAGCCCGAGGTGTCCGGTCAGGTCGACCACCTTGTGCTCACCGAGAGCCAGGTGGCGCAGGATCGCCAGCCGGGCCGGGTCGCCGAGGCTGCGGAACATGCACGCCGCCGGGGATAGGGCCGTGGCCTCGCTGACGGGCGGCTCCACCGTTGTACCGGCCGGAGCCGATTTCATCGTCATCTGCCGATCGTAGCGCGAGGCGCCGTGAGCGCACCCCTGGACAGGCGTCACAGCCGGTCCCACGTGGCCGGATGTGACGGAGAATCGCGGTCGACGTGTGGGGCGGTGGAACGGCGGTCCAGGTATGACAGCGCAGACGGCAGTGGGAGCGGCGGACGCCGGGGGTTCCGGTGAGGTCGCGTGCTGGTGCTGCGGACAGCGGCATCCGGAGCCCGACGTCGTCCGCCTGGGCGAACATCCGGAGGCTGCCGTGTGCCGCGGTTGCGCCCACTTCCTCCACCAGCGTGCCCGCGCGCAGGAGGACGCGGTGCGGCCCTCACCGGCAGCCCGGGCGCGCGACCTTCTCCGAGCGGCCCGCGAGCTGGTCATCCGGCGCGGCTGGCACGACCGGCCGGTGATCGGCCCGCTGCTGCGCCGCCTGGGCACCCATCTGCCCTAAGTTGGTCGGTCGTTGCGGTACCCGGCTGACGTGACGGGGCGCAAACGCCTCGACCAACTGCTCGGCGGTCGGCGAGCCGGCCAGGCCGCCGTGGGTGCGGTAGACCCGCCAGGACAGGCCCACCGGCGCGTCCCCGTCCAGGAACGGGTCCCATCCGTTGACCAGCACCGTGGGTGACCCGCGGAACCGCAGCTCCGCGGCCTGCTCGGGCGTGGTCACCGTCAGGTACTCGATCGGGCCGTCGGGCTGCCCGACCCGGGCCAGGGCCTCCTTCAGCCGCTCGTCGGCCACCCGCCAGTTGGGGCAACCCTCGAAGTACAGCAGGGCCACCGGAATAACGCCGCTGCCTGTCACCGGCCTGTCCGGGCGGTCATGCGGGCCGAGGACCGGGCGCAGTCGTGGCAGATGAACACCCCAGGGGTCGATGCCAGCTGGCACACCCGTCGCCGGCGGTACACGCCTCCGCAGCACCCGCAGCGGGCCAGGCCGGGAACGGCCGCGAAGACGGCCGGCAAGGCGAACATGCCCGTCATGGTGACCGCTGCCGGTCACGCCGCCAAGAGCCGGGTCGAACCCTGAATGGTGGTGCCGGTGCACGCCGCGACGCCCGCGCTGGGGTCAGTCAATCGGCAGGCGGCGGGCGATGGCCGCCAGCGGTGAGTCCCCGGGTGACTCCTGCACGCAGCGGGCGAACAGCCACCGGCGCAGCCGCACCCGGTCCACCTCGAGTAGGTCGGCCATCCGGTCGACCAGCCCGGCCGGGTCCGCCTGCAACCGCTCGGTGCAGTTGAGCAGGTGCTGGGTCGCGTCGTACGCCGGGTCCCCGACATGCGGCTTGGGGTCGATGACCAGCCACGGCTCCCGCTCCGCGGCCAGCACGTTGCCCGCATGCAGGTCGGTGACCAGCAGCACTGATCGGTCGGCGTCGGCAGGCAGTTCCCGGAACAGCGCCATGCCCTCGCGTGCCAACCCCGGGTCGACCACGTCCGGGCGGACGGCGACTTGCGCGGAGAACTCCTCGGCCCACTGGGCGCACATGGCTCGCAGTGACCGGAAGGGGTGCCCGGCCGGCGGTACGATCCACAGCCGGCGCAGCAGCCCGGCGACCACCTCGTCCTGCACCGGCTCCGGCCGGACCGTCAGCGGCGTGTCGGGCCGGCACCGCTCAACGAGCAGCGCGCTCGAGTCGCCGGTGCGCTCGGCGGCGTGCAGCCGGACGGCGCCATGCCCGGCCCAGGCGCGCAGCCCGTCGGTCTCGTGCTCGGCCTCGGGATGCCGCCAGCCGACCTTCAGTACCCGCTCGGCGCCGGTGCGGTCGCGGACCGGCGCGACCCAGGCGGTCTGCCCGCCGGGGCGGAACGGCGCCTGCACGTCCAGCGCCCATTCACGCGCCAGCCGCGCCACGGTGCCCGGCAGCGTCGCCAGCCACCAGGTGCCGTGCTCCCGCTGGGCCGACACGACCAACGCCGGCGGCAGCGGCAACCCGGCCGCGGGCTCGGCCGTCGGGTGACCGATCACGAGCCGCCGCGGAGGGACAGTTGGCGGCGGTGGTGCTCGAAGTGCCGGGTCGGATAGCGGTACACCTCGGCCAGCGTCAGGTACCCGAAGTACGGATCCCAGCCGGCCGGGAACGGCATGCCCCGGTGCAGTGCCGCCTCCGGCTCCCGCGCCAGGTGGCGCTGAAGGGCGGCAATGGTGCGGTCGGCCAGCGGCCCCATCCGGGCGTAGTCGAACACCCGAGCCGCAACTACCGAGCCCCAGTAGTTGACGACGTGGAACGGCCGGGTGACGCAGTTCAGCAGCGCCACCCACCCGCGGCCGACCGGGGCCGGCAACCGGCCGATCAGGTGGACCAGCGGCAGCAGCGTCCGCACCACCAGATAGCCGAAGACCATGTGGAACAACAGCTGCTCGTTGGTCCACCTGGTCCCGGCACTGGGCCGGCTCAGCTCCGCCGCGTCGGCGCCAGCGAGCAGCGCGTGCAGCTGGGCCCGGGCATCGTCCATCTCCCGCACGATCGCGGCCCGGTCTACCGGCGGTCCGGCCGCGGCGACCGGCGGATCCGACCGTGGGGAACTGGGCACACGAACACGGTGCGGGAACCCGGATCATGACCGCAAGCTCCTGGCGTTCCGCGTCACGACCGATCACGACATGGAAGCTGCCGTTATCGACTCCCCGCGCCCGGTGATCGGGCGCCGCGTCGGGCCTCTGACACGCTGCTTCCGTGACGGTTGCGCGCTCACTCCTGCTGTTCGTCCTGGCCGCGGTCGCCGAGATCGGTGGGGCCTGGCTGGTGTGGCAGGGCGTGCGCGAGCACCGAGGCTGGCTGTGGATCGGGCTGGGCGTGGTCGCGCTCGGCGGGTACGGGTTCGTTGCGACCCTGCAACCAGATGCGAACTTCGGGCGCATCCTTGCCGCCTACGGCGGCATCTTCGTGGCGGGCAGCCTGGCCTGGGGCATGGTCGTCGACGGCTTCCGGCCCGACCGCTACGACGTCGTTGGTGCGCTCATCTGCCTGGTGGGTGTGGCCGTGATCATGTACGCCCCGCGCTCGACGTAGCCGGCCCAGCCTCCACACCGCACGGCTGGTCGGGGCGCTGCCCCAGCTCCACGGGCACCGGACCGGGCGCGCCGGTGGAGCAGGCGCCGGCCCGCGCCCGCCGCCGCCGGACGACGACAGCCGCAACGGTTGCTGCGGCCGCGACAACTGCGAACACGGCCCCGGCGAGCGCGGCGGTCACCGCCGTGGCCGCTGCGCCGGTGACGCCGATGCCCAGCAGGGTCATCAGCGGCGCCGCGCAGCAGACGGCGCAGGCGGCCGCTCCGGCGCCGACCAGGCCGCCGTGGAACCGAGGCCGCCGGCCTGTGGCCGGGTGGGAGGTGGTCACGCGTCGCTCCTGTCCTGGGGCGCTGCGGCGCCGGGCCGGGTGGTGATGGTGGCGAACGGAATGGGGCAGCAGTCGGTGCCGGCGCCCGCGATGAGGTCGTCGCAGCCCGCGTCCAGCGTCGCCCGGAGGTTGTCGCGGATGGTGAGCAGGTCGGTGATGCGCTCCTCGACCTCGGCCAGCTTGGCCTGTGCTCGGGCCTGCAGGCCGGCGTCGCGGGAGCGGGGCCGGTGGCGGTGCCGGCCGACCTCGAGGAGTTCGGCGACCTCGTCCAGGGTGAACCCGAGCCGCTGCGCGGACTTGATGACGCGCAGCGTGGTCACGCTGTCGAAGTCGTAGAGGCGGTGCCCGCCGGGGCTGCGGTGCGGCTCAGCGAGCAGCCCGCGTCGCTCGTAGTAGCGCAGCGTTTCCACGTTGACCCCGGCCGCGACGGCGACCTGGCTGCTGCGTAGCCCGCCCCCGGCACCGCCGACCACCGGCGGGTGGGCGGCGCTCATGCGGCTGCCCGGCGGGTCGGGTCGGCCCGCTGGACGAGGGCGGCGAGCACGTCGGCGCGGGCCGAGGGCACCCCGATGTCCAGGTCGACCAGCGTCGTGTCGTCACCACCGCCGGACGGGTCGGCGGCCTGCGGGACGAGCGTGAAGGTGAAGAACGAGCAGCACGCGGCTTCGGCGTCGGCGAGCCGCTGCACCCGGCTGGGCAGGTCCGCATCGCCGGCCAGCACCAACCGGGCCCGCGTTGCGGCGCCGGCCGGGTGCTCGACGGTGCGCAGCGACGCTGCGAACAGCGTGTCGAACTCGGCCACCCGCAGCGGCTGCGCGGCGGTCGGCAGGGTGCACGCCTCCACCGGCACCCAGTCGGCGGGGGCGGGGCCGGGGCGGGCGGTGGCCATCGGGAGGTCCATGCCGCAGACGGTAAGCCCGTACCCAGGTACAGGATGCAAGTCCGAATGTCGGCGCGCCCCGACCACATGGCAAAGAAATGTCCAGCATCGCGCCGCCGCCGTGGGCGACGTCTCAGGCGGGCTTGTGCGGCGACACCCTGGTCGCTGCCGCGCCGACCGCCGCCGCCGCCAGCAGGAGCAGACCGCCGAGCAGGTACACCGCCTGGAGCCGACGGCGTCGGCGAGCAGGCCGCCGCCGAGCAGGCTCAGCAGCCGCCCGGTCTGCCAGAGCACGTCGAAGCCGGCGAACGCGCGGCCGCGCAACTCATCGGGGACGCGAGACTGCATCAGGCTGCTGAACGTGACCGCCCCGGTAGAGGTTGACAACCCGTACAGGACCAGGGCCGCGGCGGCCGCCGGCAGCGCGGTCACCGCCGCCAGGATAAGGTCGACCATGCCACGCACGGCGTAGGGCCCGAAGACGAACAGCGGTCGCCGCGGGTCGCGGATGCGGCGCAGCAGCAGCAGCGGGCCGAGCGCGGCGCCGGCACCAATGCAGGCGATGAGCACCCCGAAGCCCTCACCACCGCCGAGGCGCTCCTGCGCGAGCACGACCAGCAGCGCGCTGGTCGCACCGGCCGACAGCGCGGCGAGGAACTGGCCGGCGGCCAGCGCCTTGAGCAGCGGCATCCGGCCGAGGGCGGTCAGCGCCTCGCGGGCGTCGGCGAACGGGCTGCTGACCGGGACCGCCCGGGGGCGTTCGGGCTCGGGCAGGCCGCGGAGCACGGCCGCGGACAGCGCGAAGGTCACCGCGTTGACCGCGAACGCCGGCCCGAACCCGACGTGGACCGCGAGCAGCGCCGCGATCGGGGCGACGGCGATCTGCGCGACCACCGCCGCGGTCCAGATGCCGCTGTTGGCCGCCACCAACTCTTCGTCATCGACCACGGTCGGCAGCAGCGACTGCACGGCCGGGGAGAAGAACACCTGGCCGGCGGACAGGCCGAACGCGACGGCGTAGGCGAGCGCGGGGCGGTCGTGCCAGAGCGCGAGCGTCGCGGCAAGGGCCACGCGGAGCAGGTCAGCGCCGACCATCACCCGCACCCGCGGCAGCCGGTCGACGAGGCTGCCGGCCAGCGGCGCCAGCAGCAGCACCGGCGCGATCTCGGCCAGGACGGCTCCGCTTACCCCCAGCCCCGAGCCGGTCAGCGCGACGAGCAGCAGCGCGAGCGTCGTGAACTGGGCGACGTCACCGACCTGGCTGATCGTGCGGGCCAGCCACAACCGGCGGTACGCGGGCCGGCGCAGCAGCACGCGCAGCCTGGGACGGGGGTCGGCGGCGGTCACGACGGACATGGTGCCCGGCCTAGCCGACACCCCACCCCGATGGCAGGGGATGTCCAGTGCCTGCCTCGCCAGCCTTGTTCCAATGCGCCGTCTGTCAACTGGTCACAGCGGCGTGCCCGGCCGGCACCGCTCGAGCAGCAGCGCGCTCGTGTCGGCGGTGCACTCGGCGGCGTGCAACCGGACGGCGCCGCGACGAGGGCGCGGAGCAGCGGGCACGACGGCGGACCGGGCATCGCCGGTCAGGTGGCCGACAGCCGGCCGAACAGCGCGACGCCCAGGGCGTGCGCGTCGCGCACCGGCAGCACAACACCGGTCATTCCGCGCTGCTCGAGCGCGGCGTGCGCCGCCGCCGGGTCGGCGTAGAAGTTGATCACCGAGCAGCACGCGCTGGCCAGCGGCCCGGTGGCGGTGCGGGCCAGCAGCACGACCGCCTCCGGCGGATCGGCCACCGGCCGCTGGGCGTCCCCCTCGGGAGCATCACCCGGGTTCCGGGCGGGCACCTCGACGCGCACCGGGCGGCCGGTGGCCGGGTCCGCGCTGTCCACGGTGGCCGGCTGGCCCAGCATCGCGGGCACGCCGAGCGCGTCGACGGCGCACATCGCGTGCAGCCGCCGCCCGTCGCCCAGCCGCACCACGTGCCGGGTCGGCACCGCCGAGAGCGGGAACACCCCGGTCACCGCGCCGGCGGCGTCGACGGCGACGAGCTAGGCGGTGACCAGTGCGGCCTGCGCCGCCCGCGCCCGCTCGGCGGTCAGTCCGGCCGCAGCGGCTGCCTCCGCGGCCGGCGGCACGCCGCCGCCGGTGGCTAGGGAGGCCAGCAGCAGCCGGTGTAGGGCCTGGGCGTCGGCGGGCGCGGCGGCCAGCTGCTGGTCGAAGGCGCATTCGGGCAGGCCGGCGGCCCGCTGCGCGGCCGCCAGGTGCGCGGGCAGCGCCGCCGCGTCGGCCGGCGTGCAGCAGCGGTCGCAGTCGCCGTTCATGCGCAGCAGCTCGTCGGCTTGTCGTCGCGGTAAAGCCCGGCGGCGATGCGCAGCGCCTCGCTCATCGTGAGGTACGGCGCCCAGGTGTCGGCCACGTCGTCGATCGTCATGCCGGCCTTGATCGCGTAGGTGGCGGCGAGCATCACGTCGCCGGCGCCCTCGAGAGCGGCGTGCACGCCCAGCACCCGGCCGGTTTCGGCGTCGGCGACGATCTTCAGTGCGCCGAGGGTGTCCTGGTTGGTCAGCGCCCGCGGAATGTCCTGGCCGCCGAGAACCCGGCAGTCGCAGGCGTGCCCGGCGGCCAGCGCCTGGGCCTCGGTCAGCCCGGCGCTGGCCAGCTGCGGGCGGGTGAAGATGACCGCGGGCAGGCCGGTGTAGTCGACCTCGTGCTTGCCGCCGAGGGCGTTGACCGCGGCGGCGCGGCCGGTCTCGGCGGCGACGTAGACGAACTGTGGCGCGCCCGACACGTCGCCGGCCGCCCACACCCTCGGGTTGCTGGTCTGCTGCCGGGCGTCCACGGCGATGAAGCCGCGCTCGTCGACCGCGACGCCAGCCGCGGCCAGGTTCAGCGCGTCGGTCTGCGCCCGGCGCCCGGTGGCCACCAGCAGCCGCCGGCCGGTCACCGTCTGCCCGGCGTCGGTGACCACCTGCACCCCGTCCGCGGCCGCGGCCACCCGTACCGCGCGCTGCTCGAGCACGGTGATGCCGGCCCGGGCGAACGCCTGCCGCATCAGCTCGACCAGCTCGGGCTCGGCGCGCGGCGCGAGCCGGCCCAGCAGGGTCACCCGGGTGCCCAGCCCGGCGAACAGCTGCGCCTGCTCCAGCCCGACGTAGCCGCCGCCGATCACGATCAGACTGTCGGGCAGCTCGGTGAGCTCCATCGCGGTGGTCGAGGTCAGCGGGTCCACCTCGGCGATGCCGGGTACGTCCGGGATGGCGGGCACGGCGCCGGTGGCCAGCACGTACGCGGCGGCCGGCAGCGGCTGCCCATCGACCAGCAGCGTGTCCGGGTCGGCGAACCGGGCCTCGCCGCGGCGGATCTCGAAGCCGTGCGCGGCGGCGACGTCGACGTACTTCTCCGCACGCATCCCCTCGATCAGCGCATCCTTCTGCGCCACCACTGCGGCCAGGTCGACCGACCCGGCCTGCGTCGGCACGCCGCGGAACGGGTTGTGCCAGGCGTGCTCCCGCTGCCCGCTGGCCGCCAGCAGCGTCTTACTCGGAACACACCCGATGTTGACGCAGGTGCCGCCGAGCACGGCCCTCTCCACCAGCACGACCGACCGGCCCGCGCGGCGGGCGTGGATGCCGGCGGCCATCGCCGCGCCGCCGCTGCCGACCACCACCAGGTCCAGTTCCTCGCTCACACCGAGACGCTAAACCCTCCCCTGCACTGGAAGGTCAAGCTGTACCCTGGGCGCATGCGCATCGGCGAGCTCGCCGCCCGAGCCGGGCTGACGGTCAAGGCGCTGCGGTTTTACGAGTCCGCCGGCGTGCTGCCCGCACCGGAGCGGCGACCCTCGGGGTACCGCGACTACGACGAGGCCGCGCTGACCCGGCTGCAGTTCGTCAAGGCCGCCCAGGCCGCCGGCCTCACCCTCGCCGAGATCCGGCAGGTCGTCGCCGTCCGCGAGCACGGCGGGCCGCCG
>Ga0210040_10001468_pt1 | contig 35499 bp, 47 predicted proteins | sample CryGeyCG12114_NA_FD_185462 | JGI IMG/M metagenome (GOLD analysis project Ga0210040, IMG submission 185462) | Groundwater microbial communities from aquifer - Crystal Geyser CG19_WC_8/21/14_NA (SPAdes) (version 2) | ecosystem: Environmental > Aquatic > Deep subsurface > Groundwater | place: USA...
AGCCGATTGTTGTATTAAATTTAAAATCGTACCTGTAGTGCAAATGCTAATTGTGAAAAGAAAGTAAATGCAAAACCGTTGGAGAGGATTCATATTTGCTTTTAATTTATGATTTGTTTCAACAACGATCATGAAAATTGCAAATAATATGGAAATAAAATTTCTAGAAGTAAAAAAATTGATTAGTCAACTCACAAAATGCATCACGCAAATGTTTATAAATAAGTAGCAATTAAAAACGTCATCAGCTTTATTGTTTCATCCTGAACTATGCATCCAAGCTCACAATTCATTTCTTGGAAAAAATTTTCAGTCTCTTCGTGTGGTATACTAATGCTTTAAAACAAACATACAAGCATCAAGTGCTAAATAGCAAACGACTTGCAAACTTATTATTATAATACGCAATGATATCACCGGATCTCTTCATCGCGTCGCTGATCCTTTCCTATTTCTTTTATATTCAAAGTCTTTGAATTATCTGGTAAATTTTTGCATTCCGGATACTGCTCAAATGTTCTAAATTTTCCACTAATTTGGGGAGGTAGGGGCATCATGATGTGTGGATATCCACCATATTGATCGCATTCACTCATTCTTCCTGCTTCCGCTGTAAATTGGATAAGATTAAACTTCGTCCAGAAGAAATAATTTTGATTTAACACGATTACATATGAAAAACTCCAAAAATTGTTGCACGCGTACCAAACGAAGCTAAACCACAAACTGTGCCAGTCATGTATCTAAATGCTTCGGTTACAGCGCCCATCATCAGCTGATGTGGTCCAGGTAAATATTTACTGGCAGACGTAAATCTAAAAATGATGACGTTATCAACCTATAACTTTGAATTATTGAAATCCAATATCCATTTGGGCACAGAACTTACAATGCAAATCCTGGATACAAAATGTCTAACAATGAAGCATCCCTGTGAAACAAATCTAGCATTTTCTCCAGCGCGCTCGTACGATCAACTTGAAATGAAATTTGATTAAAATAGCATAATTGGGGTTTGTTTAATGCTGCATTGTCATATGAGTTTACTTAAATAGCAAGCAGGATTAGATTGGGTCATGATATCATTCTGGGAAAAGACTTGTTTCATTTTCGACTTGAGTTCCAAATGAACTGCACGAAATGGCAGGAAAACTGTATTCACATGTTCGATAATGGAATGAAAAGCAGACTCCGACGCCAATGATGCTAATCCACTCAACTCAATTGACACAGAATTCAACATAGTGACGAATTGACGAAAATGAGGAAAGTTATCGACGTTCAACTCATCCACTAGGGATACAAAAACTGTATTGATGGGTCGACATAATGACTGTAAAACGGTATCGATCACCGCCATTTTGTTCTTCATTATAGGATGGGATCCAATCATGCAATCCAAGAAACAAGGGACCGCATATTTTGATAACACGTTGCAAACCGATACAATTTTTGAGCAGTATTCAACTTTTTTCAAAAATTCTTCTCCTGGGCTTTGGTTTGTTATATTTAATGCTTGCTGCATATGGGTGTGCAAATTTTTGCGGTAGAATGCAACCACATCTTGTAGAGAAGATGGTTGGAATTGTCGAGATGAAATGGAGTTTTCTACGGCAGACGTTTGTTCGAGATTTTGAAAGGGGTTTTGTTGCGGACGGGGGAAATCGTATCCTAAGCCTTGGTAGTTTCCTATCACTTGGGCTTGCAGTAATCTTTGCTTCAGAGTTAGGCTTTCTGTCCGAAAAAAAGGTAAAACGGTACAGAAATACGTATTAATCAAATATGCTTGCGAATTAAGTAACTTAACTCGCTAGTTTTCTAAATGTATTGTAAAAGTTTTACCCGGTAGTTGTGGAATTTCTAATGTTTGGGGTCGTTTTGCAGAAGGAATTGATCCACGAATAAATGGTTCATTTAGGAATAGAAATGATCGTTTAGTCTGGGTGGGATTAGTAAACCCATTCACTGGAAATTGATAACAATACATTCACAGTAACCCGGATTTCGTGATTGTGATCTCAACAATAATGCTTTGAATATATGTTTTTTAAATCTAGCTACACAAATAAACTATGAATCAAGGTATATAGAATAGTATGAATTTACCTTCTGAGTTTCCGAACAGTATGAGTAACCATATAGCATGCAATAAAACCACCAATGAAATATACACCATTTTGAAATCGAATTTCTACCTAGTTTTCAAACTAATTTTACAAACAAAAGTGAACCACACCGATTGCACTTATATGTTTCATAGTTTTTAGACTACAACGGATTACAGTGAACTATAGCAGAGAGATCGGAAAATTTTGTCAACATTTTTGTTGTTTACAAATAAACTTTTGGATTACTGCGAATCATAAACTGCGTGAAATAACATAATATAGCCATATGTATGCACACAAAAATTATTTCAACTTTTTGCTAATCAATCATTTAATTTAAATTTACATTGTCATCTAAATATTCTTGGAGCTGAAATTTGCACCTTCAATATGGAATACAATGTCTTAATATACCCACTTTTATTCAGTTTCATTGCTCTTTCCCTGGGACAAGACATGAACCGTAAGAAAAAGAAGCTATACTAATTACATTCTCCTCCATCAACTTTTCATTTGAAAATATTTTTAATGAAAAACTTTAGAGGAAAAAAATTCTGAAGAAATACAGCATATCAATAGGGAATATGTTGTCGTCGAAACACTACCTGAAGAAGATGGGAAAATTTCCTCTGAAGGAGAATTGAAAGCAAAAGCTTACAAGTACCACGCAGAAGTTCAAAAAGCTCATAAGGATGATCCCAAAAATGGTTAGCTATAGTTAGTTATTTCAAATCCAAAATTTATGTTGCATGTAAGTAAAAAAGAATCCAAATTAATCGTAAAACTGAAAATTAGCATTGGAATTGGCAATGAGAACGTTGAAGAAAGCATTCGAATTGAACACCAACGGGAAAAATGTGATGACTGTGTCGAGCATCTTAAAAAACATGAATAAAGCATATGGCGACACACGCTTGTTCCTAGTTCGTATATTTGAGCTCATGGACGTGGACGGAGATGGGAAAATCACAGATAAAGGTACAAAAGCAAACTGTTTCTGTAGAATTCTCTTATAAATTTACATTTCATTCTAGTTTTTATATGGCTTGTTATTGCTTTATTTAGAATTTTTGGAAATGTACGCATCTCCTACGGCTTTCCCTGACAAATTATTCAAGTTTATGTTCAAATTGTATGATTTCAACGGCGATGGTTTCATAACCAGATGGGAACAATTGAGGGTATCGTTTAAACTCAATCTTCCAAATTAAATTGTACAATGAAACAAAATTTGTCGTTTTTAAGAAATTCGCAGCATTGTTAATTTTTTTTTAGTTTCTACTTGCTACTCAAGGAATGAACAATGATATCATGGACACGTATCGACTCGCAACAGGAAAAATCAACGATTCGGATATCAATGAAGATGGGAAAATTGATTCCGATGAGTTTGCATTGTACATGGTGTACCAAATTGATTCGGCAATCCATTCCCAGAAAAAAAGTGGCTATGAAATGTAATGTTTATGCTCAAATACAATAAGCATTTATTTTTTTCTGAATAAAAAATAAAAGACAAATTTTTTCCAACTCGGTGTCATTCATATTTTTTAGGAAATTGATTTCATAGTTTGCTTTCCGTAAGATTATTGGGACAATTGAGTATACCAAATGTTACCAATTCGTGATCTAAAAAATGACTTTTGGTGGAACAACAACTGATGAAGCCAATTCTCATGCTTCCGTTCTCGTACAAGATATACAGCTGTTAGAAATGTGTTCTTCTTGGTTCTTTTGTTTTAGTTGGTATACGCAATTAGCGTAGTGCATGAAGTTAGCAAGGGACATAAATTCTACGAATTTTCCATGTAAACATGTCACACTGCCGTATTGATTTTTCTGACATGTGTCCCATATTATATTACTATTCTTGGAAAAGAAATGAATTAGATGAACCTGTATGCATGCAAAACATAAAATCTAAACTTGCGATTCACAAATATGAAGAAAAATCTTGCCTGTGAAATGAAATGAAAAAGGATTTCATAGTAAAAATTAGCGAATCTTGTCAAAAAAATCTAGTGCAGATGTGCAATACTTTTGTTTACAATCAACAATATTTAGCTACCCATACCAAACATTGTTTCAACAAGCATAATTCAAATAATTGCAAAGCTGCAATAACTGCATTATTCCTTTTATACAACATGCATGAAATGAATAAGTAAATTGTTGAAAGACTTTTAAAATTTAGCATTATGATTTTTTTCACAGTATTACTTGTGTTTACTCTAGTCTTTGAAAAGTGTTTTTCTGACTCGTTTGTCCAAAATGCTCACATTTACCCATCCAACAAAAAAGATGGGACTAGTTTATCCTTTTTGGATAATGCTGATTGGTCCGATATTGAATCCATATTGGATCAAGAAGGATTCCTCACTGTAGGACTTTTGTGTTTCGAAGGAATGTGAGTTTGTTCAACACATGCTATTGCAGTGACAAATACTATACACATATATAGGAAGCATAATATTTGAAAGAACGGATCTGCAACAGGTTTTAATATATTCTCAATACAGATGGCTAATGTACCGAAAGAGTAACTACGAAGTGACAGCTGCTGAAGACTACTTATTAATGTCTGGCCCTTTCCGCTGTCTTCTTGGTGAAAATGTACGAGATTATAAAAACTTAGTTTACATTAATTTTTTTTCGTAAAAATTTCTTATTTACGAAACCGAATAATTTAGGTGAAATCGATGCAACCAGTAGGGTCAATTAGTAATGGATTTGGGGATAGTTTGACTCTTTTTTCTGAGAAAAGTTTCGGTTCGGTAGCAATACCAGTAATCAACAAAGCTGAAGCAGAAATTTTCAGTAAACAATTTGTACAGTCTTTAATCCTGATTGGTAAGTCACAATGGACCATTTTGGATTCGGAAGACCAAACTTATTGTATTTCAGCCAACTCCAACTTCATGGAGGTATCAGCAGTACCGGTAATTTGTCCGGTACCGGATTTGCGTTTGACTGTGGCTGGACAGTCACTGAAAATTGTTGCGGTCCGACATGGATGTTCCAATCAAAGTGATGAGAAAACAATCAACGTAGAAATTGAAAATTGTGACTATTTTGATGAAAGTGATCAAACAGGTGAGTTGTCAAATTGAAAAAACTTATAAAATAGTATAGCGTAAAAAAATTTTTCAACATTTTCTGAAAATTGCTAGGGCTAATATATAGGGTTTAAAAAGTTTAGATTTTTGCAGATTTCTTGGAAATCTATATAAATATTTTGGGTTTTTCCAAATTTTATAAAAGAATGCATTTGTTTGATGATAAACTAATGCAACAAAGCTTGCTGACATATCACTTCAATTCATACGCTGTCCTTAAAAAATTTTCTTCACTTTATTGCAGAACCAATATCAATATCTAAACTAAAAAGCCCGCAACCACGCAAACCTCAAGGCAGAGCTTTCGCCTTAAAATACGCCGACCATGATCTCTCTTGTGCCAACGAGAAACCATCCAATGAGCTACATGAAGCTTTAAAACTGCTAAAAATCCGAATTCTTCACGATTTCGGCATGGAAGATCAACTCTTATGGACCAAAAACCGAGAAGCAATTTGGAGAGTGAAATTATTAGATCAAGCCTATGATATAGCAATGGCGAGTTGTCCGGATGAAATGGTACCAGTCTTGTTTTTACAAATTGTTAGAGAATACTATGTTCACAAATGGAGCCGTCTGGGAAATCAAAGTCTCATTACTGACTCAGACTCAATGCAACAAATAATTAATCCAGAGGAGAATGAGATTAATCAAGATAGAAATCTACTCAAGGAGGAATATGATATCCCTGACGAAATGTTTCAAGTTTTACAGCATCAGTTGGCTCAGTGTGCGATAAAAGTGAAACAAGATCTTGCTGGAGATATTCAAGCGGTATAGGCTACAGGTTGTATTGAAAAATTTTGTTTCAAAAGGGAAAGAAATTATGAAATTTATCCTTTTTTTACAGAGACCTTTATATAGATACAGAAATATGACCAGACCAGTGTTCACCCATGAGCAACTACATTCCCTATTCAAATATACGGATAAGAAAAACATTATCATGGACATTACGTGGCTGGTTGGGAATTTAGCGGCATCTGTTTGCCATTTTTCGTTCCAATACATTCATAACTTTTGGGCCAATTTCATTTACGTTTTCTCACGTCTATATTTGGAACCTTTGGTCCATTTCTGGTACAAAGGCAATCTAAGTCTTCCCTGTTTGGTCCATTTTTTTTTTACTTAATATGCATTTTATCGCGTTTTAGGGACAACCCCTCATACGCAGACTACTTTATCCTTGGCGGATACAATTTTCGAACACAGTTCAACAAGTTGGCATTGTGCACTACTACCGCTTTAGAACTTACACCTAATTTGGATCCATTTACTCGGCCTGATGTTTTGGGCATGGGCACTTCGCCGTGAAAATTTGTTGCTGTTTGTATTGGAGAAATAAGCATGCATGTTCAAATATACCAACTGTTTATAGTATGGATTTGTAAAGAAAAAAATAAAACAATCTCAGGTTACATTATGTTTCTTGATTGCTTTTTCATTCCAACTTTGCATGGTTAGATATTTTTTACAGTGAGTGTGAGAGTGAAGAGAAAACAGAATGCAGCCTTTTAAATTGATTTCAATTGTATCAGGACTTTGCTTTAGCAAAGTAGTAGTGTGTGAAAATGAGTCCAATTTATCATCTGTAGCTGTAGCTACGCTGTACTACTCAGATGGCGCGAAAATTGACTATTGGCAGGATTGTGACAAATGGTCGGATTTTGGCGCCATGTTTGCGCAACAAAGATTGGAAAACCCAACCTCACTTTGTGTGAATGGCGTGTGAGCTACAATACAAAATATATGGAATTACAAGATGAACGAACACAAAAAAATGAATTTTTATATGGTGTGATTTTTGATGTAGATGGTTAATTTACGATGCAATCAATTTTGAAGCCTACACTGCAAATGATGTTCATTTAATTTTTGGACACGAAGCTTGCATTCAGCTCTCAAACGTATGTTAAGGAAATGTCTTATAGCATTATAAATTAGGCATTTTTATGCACTATCACAAACATTTAACTTCCGGTACTTTAGAACGAGGATTTGAAAATTAAATCGATGCAGCCTATAGGAAGTTCAACAGATTCATTAGAATCCACAATATCACTGTACAAATACAAATATTTCCGATCTGTGGGACTTACAATAACAAATAAGATCGATCCATTCTCCACAACCCAAGCTAATAAAATCCATAGATTGGACAGTATCTTTCCATCAATCCATTCGGCAATCATAGTTGGCCAGTCTAATTGGTCTTTGATTGACGATCATGGTCAAATTACTTGCCTCCTATTGAATCCAGGGGAGGAAAATGTGTCATTTAAGAAGCCTATTTGTATCCTACCAGAGATTTCGCTATCTAGCGATAGCAGGAAAACTGCTTGGAATCGAAAATTTATTGCAGTTACTTCAGGCTGCCCTGAGTCAAGGGATTTTGATTTCAATGTAACAACTTGTCTTCATGAAGCGAACTCTAATAAGTTAATTACTATTGGGGAGACCGATTCGTTTTTGGGTACGTATGAAGTCCTGTCCTGTGTAATGTTGACTGCGTTCGATACATTATTCTGATTTTGCTGTTCTCCTGAATGTGTCTATATAGATAAATCCAACGATACAGAAATACCATGCATCGATATGCGGAACCCAATGAGTTTAGAAATCGTCGAAAACTTAGCTATAGTCCGAATGGACCACGATTTTACGTCAGAATTACAAGTTTTGTGGCCAGATGATGATCAGGATGTATGGAAAACAGAAATTTTGGATTCTGCATTTGATATTATGATGGCTTCATGCCCTGACAGAATTGTGCCTTCACTTTATTTGCAAATGATCAGAGAATATTTTGTGTATCATTTAAATGAGGTTTGGAAAAGGGAGAAAACGTTCAAGCCGACTAGGTCGGAGTTTCAAAGTTTGGCTGACCAGCTTGATTCGTGTTTTCATTTTATCTCTTCTAATTTTAATGGGAATATTAGTCAGGTAGGTGCTAAATGATATATGATTTGATTCAGTTTTCTGTGCGCCGTAAGTGTGTCTGTCAGTATTGTATGGGATTTTTCAGATGATTTTACAAAGATACCAAATGGTGAATTCTCCTCAACAATTAGCGTCACTTGTGCATCCCAAATTCTTCAACGAGCTCATTTATGATCCAGTGATTGAATCAGCATGGTTGGTACGAAATACATTACATTTAAGGATATTCAGAAAATGCAAAAAGAAATATTTTTCTAGGGTGGTCGCAAATCATGTTGCAGCTTTATGCAGCTTCGAATTGACTGACGAACCCGATTTTTGGGGAAATTTTGTTGATACGTTTCATGATGCATACTTAACCCCAGTGTCCAATGCTTGGTAAATAAGCTCATAATGTTTTAATGAAACCTTTGAAACAGATACTAAAAGGTTTTTTTAATTAGGAAAAATCCAAAAGTACCAAGCCCTCGCGAATTCCGACAAATCTTAGGTGGGTATGATGTCAGTAGCCAATTCCAACTCTTAAAGGCAACTAAACAAAGCACTAAAATTACCAAATAATTTTTAAGCAGATCCAATAAAGAGTTAGAGATTTTCTAGGACAAAACAAGGACGCCGATAGTATTCAGTGTGCACAAAATCATCGGATTAGTTCATGTAAACCTGTTCTGTAGTAGGTAACATGAATTTGTAATTTTAGATCATTATTCCGATACCAGCATGAAAAAAATCAAGTAGTGGACTTTCGACACTGTAATAGTTCCATCAAAGTGCCCACAGCCAAAGGAGCACATTCAAAGAAACTGTAATAGTCTTCAATATTCTTCAATTCTTGTTGAACTCGGATTGCCTGAAAACAATTGAATGAAAGCAATTTTTTTGGCTGTTTTTTTAGAAGCAAAGAAAATGCATGCAAACGATAAATTTATTTGTGAGACGTACGTCGCTGTTGGTTATTTGATTTGCAAAGAAACGTTTCACTTGAACTTTTAAATCCTCTTTGTAATTTTCTTCTTTGTTCTCAGCCAGCGGCGATGGGCTTTTGAATATTTCATTCTGAAAAATCTCAGGCTTAGAATGAAGTTCCAGAGAAGGAGTATTCTTCGCATTGGAATTGCGATTTGTTGGCCCAGGTGATGGAGCTGGAGTATTCTGTACGAGAAAACAATAAAAATACAACAATTTATTTATGTTCACAGTTCACAGTTTGAAACTTCTTAACTGTGTAGACTAGACACAACAAAAATAGAAGCAAAATTATAGATGTTCGATTGATATTGATACCTTATCTTTATCGCTTTTCATTGCATGCGGAAGAGTTTCAATTTTCGCCCTTTTTCGGCTATCCTCATTTTCAGTCAGAGATTTCTGGATATTCCAATTTGAGTCTTGGGTCCTATTCCTATTTGCTACTATCGTGCCACTGCCAACTAGTTGGGGTACATTTCCAGTGTCATTACGCTTTCTGACCACATTTTTTACAACTTCCTGGACAAGTTTCTCTTTCCGCTGACGCTCAGTCTCTTTGTTGAGCGTATTTGGACTTTTTTCCTTTTCAACTTCTTCATTTTCATTTAAGTAGACTCCATGCTTCCAATATCCTGCTACTTTTTCAGGTCTCTTTTCCATTTGGACATCGTTTTGACTAGTCCCATTCTCCGCTGTCTTTCTTATTTCAGTGTTTTCAACCATTCCGCTTTCTGCGCCTTGATTAATATCCCCTTCATTCTGGAATGAAAAAAGCGATCACAAGCACAAGATTCGTAAGATTAGATCTGATTGCGATTGAATTGGAACGTTTTATTTGCAAAGTTTAACGGAATACAGCAAAAAAATCATCACAGGATAGGGGGCAAGTAAAAATGTATAGAATTTTTAGATTGAATTTATCTTTCAAAACGAATATCTAGTTTGCTCCAAAAATTCTCTGGGATGAAAGACTGATTCACGATTATAGTTTTATGTGGACTTTAAAAAATAAAACATTGTTAAAATAACTGATATCGGCAGTCTCTGTTAAATGTCATGTTTACCTCAACTGCACCATAACCCAAAACCATATTCTTTGTCCATTTTGGTGGAGTAATTTTTCTACCAGACACTCTTAATGGCGAAGTGTTATCCTTATGGCTGAGTCTACGGTAAGAAAAACAATCTGTTCTTTCCTCAAATTCGGAACCAGAGGCAGTCGCTGTTTTCACCTTCATTTTTTGTGAGAAACTTGGTTTAGCTTTTTTTTTCTTGTAGCGCCGCTGCTTCAGCATGATCCTACGATTCCCTTTAGGTTTTGCTGGTCCAACCAATTTCTTACCCTCTGGTGCTCGTGGAATACTTTTATCTCCAGTTTCATTGCCAAGACCATTAAAAATCTTTTTTTCTCCTGCATTATCTTCAAAACTACCTAGTTTAAAAACATACAGTTAGAATCTACTAACTACCATATGTTCAGCAAGGACTGCTGGATGAACATAAATTAAAAATTGAAATTAACTCACTAACCTGATGCACGGACGTTACTTTGACATTTCATAAAATTAATATGATTTTGGAACACCCTGGTGTATCGAAACGTTTTTTTGCAATGACTACATTGCAGAGGATAATCTGCATCATGCGTTTTCACATGATTCGCATGGCTCCCTTCATATTGGAACACTTTTGCACACAAATTGCAGGGGTAAACTTTTACCTTGGCTGCCTTCAATGCTTGTGGTTTCTTAATAAAGCGCGGCATGCAAGTGCTTTCGGGTTCAGGATGAGTTTTAGGAGGTTCACCATCATCTTCCTTATTTTCGTCACTGAAATATTGAGTGTACGTTTTGACCTGCGTTGTCCGTCGTAATCCATCCTCCAATACATTTTTCGGGGATACTTCATCACTTAAACCTTTAACCACAAATTGCATAGTCAACAATCTCCACTTCACGAAAAGTATCAATAATGAATCATTTAATTGACTGCTACTAATGTTCTCAAAGTGTAATGACCTATTGTATAGGAAACTTTGAACGAATAGTAAATAAATAAATAAATAATGATGACGAATTCTTGGAGGGTGTATTCGGGGTGGTCCAAGGTATATAGAATAGTATTTGGGGTGGTCGAGGAAATTCCCATCCCCACACCATCGCTATATATTAAATGCATGCTATTTATGATGATATTTTATGAATGATATTTTATGTATCATTTATACTTTAATGCATGCACTGCAAATTTTGTCACATCTGGCCTATCTATTCATTCGGCATTACTCCCTCCCCTCCCCTCAGACCCCACTCCCTAATATAACCTGACCTGACCTGACCGGCAGTTACATTAAATTCTAATCATGCAATGCAAGCACTAGTGTCGGTATGTTTTATTCTAATTTCCTAACTTCTACAATACACCCAATCTTAGGAATAGAATTATATAACTTACTTCGGACGTCTTTGATCACTGGAGTTGTATTAAAACCAGTCACACAAGTCTTCATCAAAGTGCGGTAATCCTCCTTCAACTCAACCTTATTACGTCCACAAACCAGTTCATCCATATTAGGTTTAGTTTCCCCTTTATTAGGATCCGCGTGTTCTTCTTCCATTTTCGTCACTTTTTCGTGCTTTTATCAACAATTCAAAAGCATACGGTGTGTGTCCAATTGTTGGGGTTTGGGGTTTAAAACTGCGGAAAATTAGCAAAACAGACATTAGCATCATATCTGAGGAAGTCAACAAGTAACGATATCGATTGTTCCATGATTTTAATTGATCAGAATAACTTACATTGTGCAGAGCGATGGAAGAACTACTTGAAGAGAAGCAACAAGATTACGAGTGTTTTAGTTTACGATAAAAAAGTAAATTTATATTTCCTCAGCAAATAGAAAGCGTGCATTTATTTGGCGCTGATATTTGCATTTGTTTTGACCATTGAATTTCTCGTGTCCTCCTTGTTGAAGTCCTTTCAAAATCATATAGCATAGAATACGCTCTTCACCATGCACTCTGTGCTACGCTCTGCTGGAGTCAATAGGACGTATAGGGTTTCATGTATGTCATGCAGTTATGCACTTTTTGCACAAGCAGCCTTACATAAATACTTCCGTCCTGCGCCTATTTTTATTATTTTTAAACTGAACTGAATATGACGAATTGATTGAGTATGTGGGTTCATAGTGCACAAAAATTACGGTAACCATTAACCATTATAAAGACAGTTTACAGTTTGCATGGTGAGATATGGTGAAAGCTCTAAGAAGAAATGTAATTGTATTATTGTACTGCACTGTCATTACTTCGATGGAAAACATAAAATGTCAAATAATACCCATCCATGAAGCCTTATTGCATTTTCGGAACCTAAGGTTGCTCTTAATTGAACTGATTGAGTGAATTTGATAAAAACAATAAAGCCAAGATCTATATAGGATTGCTCCATACTAATTATTACTTATGTATTATGGGTTTTATGAGAAGCAATCAGAGACGAGTTTTATAAAAAATTGCATGTGCCTTGTCCAAAATTTGCATAATCTAACTTCCCAAACCGCTCATCCATCATTTGGGCATGCATGGACTGTTGCATGGGCATCACACAATTTCATTTTGTTTTCTTCAACGACAGCCAAAATGAATGAAATGAACAGTACAAATATGCAAAAATAAATATTATATGTACATACTAAAAATCGGTGTACTGATTAACTTATGCAAAGTATCAGTTAACGAAATCTGTCGTGCTCATTTCATAGTTCATCTATGTACTTTCATAAGGTTCGCTCATAATACAATTCTTAACAATAAAACAACAACACACAAACCAAGCAACTATTCCCAACGTCTTGTACTCTCACGAGTCCAATAAATACCCAAGTCAGTCTATTTCTCTCGTTTAGTCTTCTTCCTGTTGAACTGTAGTATACATTGTAACCTCTCCTTCGCTCGAATTTATTTCTTGTTCGCTCAATCTTATTTCACCCCGTTGAAAATGCCACCAAAAACAGCTTCAGCAGGGAAAGGAGCTATGGCACCCAAGAAGGCCGTGAAAGCCCAAAAGAATATCACGAAAGGAGATCGCAAGAAAAACAAAAAGAGGAGGAAAGAATCCTATGGGATTTATATCTACAAAGTGCTGAAACAAGTACACCCTGACACTGGCGTTAGTTCCAAAGCCATGTCGATCATGAACTCCTTTGTGAATGACATTTTTGAGCGAATTGCTGCGGAAGCGTCCCGACTGGCAAGTTATAACAAACGAACCACAATTACATCCCGTGAGATCCAAACTGCAGTCCGGTTGATCCTTCCTGGAGAGCTGGCTAAGCATGCTGTATCAGAAGGGACTAAAGCTGTTACGAAATACACAGCGTCCAAATAGATGCATTTTTATCATGTACGCAGTAAGCCAGTTCAAACATTGTTAGTCCAAGTTGTGTTATTTTATTTTCAATGGATTTCTTCTTTTAGGTATTATTTAGTGTTACGTTATTGCTATTTATATTTGCGTTTTCATGAAGCCATTATTTTACCTTCATTGTGAGTAAAGGCCCTTTTAAGGGCCACCAAATTCTCCGGAGAGCAAAGTGAAGGTACTATATATGGCAAAGAGCATAACATAAACGGTGGTCATGTTTCATAATAGCATAATGCATGCATGGTATCATTTATTCCATAATTTTAGAGAAATTCTCTCTCACGGTTATTCATATAAAACACACATAGAATATAGAATATTATCGAATATAGAAAATAAAAAAATTTAGATAAAAAATTAAGGTTGAACTTCCATTGCCTCGTTCTCTATAGCTGTAGGTTCATCTACTTTGTCTTCAGACTGGTCTGCGTCACTTTTATCTTCGTCCATAGGTTGGTCAGTAGAGGGTTCGCTGGGCTTCTCCAAATTCATTGTCTCACTGTATTCAAAATCTATTGGGGTGAGTTCTTTGTTGGTTTCAATTCTATCCTGGCTCGGCACAACTAGTTCCTAATATGGTCAAAACAATGAGTCATTCACATCCAAGACGAAATATAAATAAATTAGCATTCAATATTCGTAAACAGGGGAGTATTTAAATTACCTTTGGGACATTAGCTGCTTCTTCTTTAGCCATTGTTCGCATCTTACTCATATACATTTCATACACAAAGTTAGCCATTTGAGGCATGTCTTTCATAACAGTAGGTTCTTCTTTGAATTCTTCAGTTGCAAGTCTTTCACAAGGGTAGGTTTCCGAAGGACACAAATGCAGTTTGGAGGGACGTTTGGTTAGCTAAAAAATAATAATAGCCATACAATTTGAATATGCGACCACGTTGTAATGAATATGGAAATAAAAATAATCCAAATTCAGGACATACGATATCGAATGCTGGAGTTAGCTCAAAGCAATTGGCGAAAATGGAAATCCTTGCAAACACATAGAGACCTAACCGAGCTCGGGACATTGCTACAACTAGACGTCTTACGTCCCTCAAGTGGCCTACAGTTTTGGTTCGCACTAATGAGAGCAAAATGTAGTCATTTTGTTGACCTTGGTATTTGTCAACGGTAGCCACCTAGTGTGTTCATAAAAAAGTATAGTACCATGTATAGCAATATGCAATGATAAATACAATCAACTGGTTAACATAAAATATGATTATTGATGTAAAGTACCTTATGAGGCAATCCAATGAGAGGATTTTTCGCACATCGGGTATTCAGGACATCTCTAATCAGAGCTTTTTGTCCATTATAAGTTGTTAAAATGGTAATCTTTTCTGCGGGATATCCCAACAATCGCATGTACATGTAGGTAGCCACAACATATTCTGCTTCTGCCAAATTCTGCAACAATTAAGTCAGCATATTGTAAAATAACGTCCACAATTCATTTAAAATAAAATTACATAGGTGGGAAAGCGGGAAGAAAAAACTAATTAACCTGAAAGAAATACGGACTGGGTTCAGATTCTCCAACACCATTATAGCCGGTAACATTGATAAGCTGGTAGTCGAAGACGAAACCAGGATTGGCAAACTTGAATTCAAATTCCGTTTCCACATGAGGTAAATCCCCTAGTTTTTTGTATCGCCATTTATACAGGCTGGAAATGCTGCAATGCATATTCCCCCATTAGCTGGGAACTCAATGAATTAGTTATCTCACTGCATGCATATGGAAACAGGAAAGAAACGTACCTGGGCCTTGCACGACCTTGCGCATCTAATTCAACAGTAGGTACGCCGAGCCTCACAAATCTAGCGAATAAGGATTGTTCCATGTTCCCAAATTTTTGGAAAGCCATATTTTTAATCACAGGGGGTAATTGATGATGCTAATAAGACAAAACCAAAGAATACACATCAATCAAACCATTATTTCGTCCATAATGTATATGCAATTAAGGCAATAAAAGCATACATCTCCAATCATAACCCATCTCTTCAATCGCACACGGCCTTGCTCTGGATTCTGTAGCAAAAGGGGGATGAAGGTTTCGATTTCCAAAATCTGTGCTGATTCTTCCATTAGAATATTGTCGTACTGAAAGACTGAAATGAAAGTATTGTTATTAAAAGTTAAAAGTTTAAATATGCTTGTAAAATCTTGCGAGTTATAAAATTATCATAGTAAAAACTTACTGGCATCCACTAACTCTCGTCTTTTCAAAGCAGCATGAGTACAAGTCATAGCAATGATTTTAGCCTCCTTCACCAGCAGATATCTCGATCTATCCAAACCAGTACGCAGCAACTCAAATGCTCTGAATTCGTCGATTTGTTCAAAAATCCTATTAAGATATCTAAAGCAGCCTTCTGCAATAGCCATGTCTTCTTCAACTGAATTACTTTTGAACAACGGTTGAGGAGCATCCGAAAAGAAATGATGGAAAGGAAATGCTTCATTAATCATTCGAAGTCTAGTCTCCTGCAAAAAAAAATTCCATATAAAAATTGCAAAGCTATTTTATTAGTTAGGTCTTAAGATCACATTTTGCGGAACTACAAACAAACCTGATCACTGCTTTGAGTAATTTTCTTGGTGTAAGCTTCCCATCTGGGCAAAATATGATGAACATAAAAGAATGCACTGGTTTCACATGTGTAAGCCACATCCCCGGGTGCTTCAATAGATTTCTGAAGTCTCTCCACTTCACCCAACAATTCAATTCGTTTGGATAAAACATAATTCACACGTCCATATCGACTAAAGTCCTTTTCTGTTTCCAATTCTTCTTCTCCGTGACCAAGACGTAATAAATGTCGTTCGTCTACGTCCAATGCAATGATTTTCTCAAACAGCTGATTCAGTGCTTGATTAGAGTGAGTAACAATTAAAGTTCTCTGCTCGGGAAAGTTGTGATAAATGTTTGAAATGATTTGGGTGGCCACATCAGTCTTTCCAGTGCCAGGAGGTCCTGAACATCAAATAAAAATATGAAACCAATTTATTGATGAACAAAAATGAACAAAAAAAACAAGTTGATTCTTGATTCCCATACCTACTACCAAAGTTAGCCCAGGTTGCATTCCACTTCGAATTGCTTCAGTTTGTGTAGGGGTAAATTTTATCTTATTTCTGAAAAAACCCGAAGAAATTTCTGCCCTTATTTTAAACACTTTGAATTTGAAAAAAATTCTATATATAAACTACACGGTTACTTACAAGTTAGGACAATTCCTGGGATATGGCCCACGATTAGGAATCACATAAGGTTCAACCGTGATCAATTTGTCAGGATTCTCAACAGCTTTTTTCTTTTGCTCTACATCATGGAATGTCAACCTAATATTTAAACAAAATTAATTCGTAAATAAAGGAAATTCGAAGCATTGCTGTTGAAAATTCAACGTGATATTTTCATCTAATGTACCTGAACGGTCGTTCAATCGCAACATCTTTGCTAGCAGCAACTTTCACTTTATAATCAGGAAAACTATCTTCAATATGTTTCAAGTCCAAAAATGTGTCGTTAAAATCCAAAACTGGCAATTCTGTGTCCATCCTGCATGATTCATGTTGGGATAATTACTGTACTGTATACTCCGCTTATTTTAACAAAGTAAAAAATATAAAAAACTAACCGAGAATAATGAGCTGAACCAGGGTCACCATATCCCAGAATAATGTCATGGAGCCAATCAGGCACAACACAATTTATGTTCATCAAATCTCTAATTGTGTCCAAAACTGCCTTGAAATTATTTTCTTTCGGCTTCCGTCTCATGAATATGTTAAATGTGTCATACACATCCTGCTCTCATCACAAAGAGTTAAAACTTTCAAACCAAATAATTCATTCACATTAAAAATCTGCAATCTTACCTCTCCTCCTGCAGTAACTGTGTCCATATCGATTTTATATTGATTGGAATCTAACACAACTCTAAAGGAGCGTGTATCACCCGCAATGTTAGGTCGTGGTTCTGGACCTTCTTCAATAACACGACCATTGGCATCCAACATCCCCTCAATTTCGCAACCCCGAACATACATCAATCCAACTTGGGGGATGAATTCTCCTTTTAGATCATACCTGACAGCTAAGGTAAAAAAAAATACATTTTACTCTACCGACTGTTCACAACAATACTAAACACAACGTTTACAGTTTTTGCCAAATAAAATATTCTAGCGTATTTTACTCACGGCCAGGATTGGTAGGTCTGACAGTGACCAAAAAGCAAGCATCATGTTTTCTTAAAGACTCCCATTCTTGCTTCACTTCACGCCTTACACTCAAATTCACAGACACATCTGCACGAACTCGAGAAGGTTTTTCTTCACCTAATTTTGGTTTTGCAACTTCAACAATTGAAAATCCAGAAATTGGATGAGCCATTCGAGCCCATCCTTGGAATAGGCATGAGCCGTCTTCGGCTTGCCATGGCTTAAGGCGAAAAACTGCATCTTCTATATCTTGACGGATTTGATCTGCGGAATGAGTTTCAATAGAGTGAAACATATTACATAATGGTTACAATTTTTCTAAATTATTGATACACTGACGACTGAAGCACTCACACGTAGATTCGAGTCGGAAAAGTTGAAAATTTCGAAGCAAATAATCATGTAAAGTGAGAAATTGTAAATTGAGCTTCGGAAGGGCTAATACTTGTCCAGATGAGCTATGGTAATCTGATGGTACAAGATTTTCGTCCCATATCATATCCTCGGTAGGGTACAATGGCATAGCATTCAACTGACGTATTTGAGAAATTCTCCTCTCAAATTTGAAAACTAATGCTTCCAAAAGAAACTGTTCCGTTATCGTTTCGTCAGACGGATCTTCAATGAGGTGGAGGAACGAGGACAGCTCCTTGAGCTTTTCAGAGCTTAAGTGTAGAAAGGAAAAGGAAAGAAAACAAATAATTTAACTAAATTACTTACTAACTATTACGAATTTAAAAGAGTTCAACAAATTTTTGATCCATTAAGTAAAAAAATTTAAACCAACAAACCTCAGAGCTTTAAATGTCTTTAAAAGTGCATTTCTCGTATCCACGCTGTTTACGTTGCTCAACGAAAATTGCTTCAGTTCCGGAAACTTTACAAACAGCTTTTGCTGCAATAAAGACACAAAAATACACATTAACCTTATGAATTCATGACACAAGTACATTACATTCAATGGATTAACTTCATTTCCTACCTGCAAATCAGTAATTTTCTGATAATGCAAAGTCATAACTTCCATTTCATCTAAAGGGTCGCCAGATTCATTGCAGATCTCAAAGTGAGCGTAAAACTTCAATCTATCCAAAAGCTGAAATAAAATTTAACATGAATTCACACTCGGACATATTTTTAATGCAATAAGTAAAATATACTATCTACTATCGATTTTACAAAATCTAATAACCTGGGAAAACAAATATCCATCTCCGTGCTCTAGCAAAGGACTTAATTGGCACCTCACAATCAAATGCAAGTCATCCACCAACACGTTAATGTATCTTCGAGTAGGCAACAAAGCTTGAAGATCGATCATGAGCTCCATAAACCGCTCGCAGTATCGAAGAAAATATTTATCAAGTGACGGTTGCATGTAATCTTGACTTAACATTAGGGCGAAAAAATCCATGATCAATCGCTGAAAGAATGTTCGATTAAACACATCCAACTTCAATTTCTCAGGCGATTCTTTTGAATCTCTTTTAAGCATGGCTTTCCAATATTTTTTCCATTTTGGACATCGCTGGAACTCCTCCTCTCTTCGACCCTACATAAGAAACCGCAAGTAAAATATCGTCCGTGTTTTTTATAGAATAAATTAAATTTCAAAATACGTGAAAGTTACCTCAGATAAACAATGCCACACATGAAGAGACACGAGACTTTGAACTTGTTTACGAACTAGGTCAATCTCAAGGGAAGAGAACGCATGGCTCAGAAATAAAAGAAGCGTGCATTTCTCTTTCAAAGAAATACTTTCGCTGACAAGTCCTTTCAGGGTTTCATGGAACAAACTGGCAAACTTTACTTCATCACTTGCAAAAACCTACAACATCAAAATTATGTAAACATGAAGAGCATGAGTCACCGAGATATAGATGCAGAATAGTTTTAAATTAAGTTTTAAGTTGCACTGTCTTTACCGAATACACTGGAACACCTTCCCGATGCTTTTCATTGATCATGCAAACGATAGACATGACATGAGCGAAACTTGGTTTCTCCGTGTCGAAATTTGGCCAAAGATAATTCTCCAAATATTGGCTGATCTCTAGCAGAGCAATTTTTCGGGTACTGAAACTGAAAATCGAACACCATACTGGTATGAATAAATAAAGACCTGAATTGAATTTCATTAGCTGCATATTGTTTACGTACACTTACTTATTTTGAAATATTTCTTCCTTGTAAATTGTGTCGACGACACTACGATCAAACTTGGGATGTTCCTCTTTGTTGTAAGATGCCCAATACTTATGGGACAGCTATAGAAAAGATACAAAATAATAAATAATTGATTGCTTACAAATTGTCGGAAAGTTTAAAAAAATAGTCGGCCTTTTAAATCACGTGACTTAATGAATACAAAAACTCGAATTAAGCCAATTCAACTAATTCAACCGTTCTACCCCGTGAAAAATAGGCATGACATGTCAATCATAACTTATAGTACTGCTTGCTACCTGTGTGATATTATCCGCATTGATTTGTTCCACCGATGGTGTAGCATCTCTGCTACGCTTTTTCGCATCGCTTGTGTTAAACTTAACCATTTTTATGCTATGACTGATTTTTTAAACACAAATTAAGTAGTTAAGGAAGGTAAAAGAATATAGAACGGAATTCAGCTGATGGCAACGCTTATAAAAAGAGTGACACACAAAAAACGAACTTTAATTTTATGCGCCCGAATTCCTAATGCTATACAGAAAATAGACAAATAAACTACGAAATTCGAAAGGAGCTCGGGAAAGTTTCGAAGCCGGGTCTTTACAATCGAATTAAAAATACTGGATTTAAAATTACCCCCATCGCTTTGAATGTCACCGGGAAAATTTTCAATGACTTTACTCAATGCTTAACCCGGGAACTTCGGGAATTCATTTTGCGGTGTCATTAGCTCAGCAAAATTTAGAAAACTAAATTTAAATATTTATAAAACTAATCAGGTTTAGTTGAACTATAATCAGTCAGAATTTTTTAAGCAGCAGGAATTGTAAAGTTGCATTAAAGTGAATTTTAATTGGTGTTGAATTAAATTCAATTCAAGATGAGTTCAATCGGAACTGGGGTAATTTTGTTATGCATTAAGCTATACCAGCGTCATATTAAGTGTCAAGCGTCGATAATTTAAAAGGCAATTGCTAAATGTCACGGTACGATTGATGCTTTTTTATTTTTAGTACGATCTGTCGGCATCACAATTTTCCCCTGATGGAAGGGTTTTTCAAGTAGAGTATGCTCAGAAAGCTTTAGAAAACAGCGGGTAAATAATAAACTAACGGAATTTTGTAAAATGACGTTTTAAAAACTGCGAGTCCCTTTGCCCAATGCCTAATTTTCGCTTTTTGAAAAAAATAAGAACTTCAGTGGGATTGAGAGGGAAGGATGGGGTCGTTTTTGCTTCAGAAAAATTGGTCACCTCAAAATTATATGAAGTTGGTGCAAACAGACGTTTGTTCAACATTGACAGACACATTGGAATGGCTATCAGTGGACTTTTAGCAGATGCTCGACAAATTGTGGAGACAGCGCGGATTGAGGCTTCAAATTATCGCAAAGAATATGGAAACAGTATACCTTTAAAAGTCAGTAGTTGTTTTTTGAACGCACATTTGTAATTTGCATCGTATAGTCATCAATTTTGCTTCAAACTTTTTCTTGAATTCTTTACTGTAGTATCTGACGGAGCGAGTTGGAACTTACATGCATACGTACACTCTCTACAGTGCTGTTCGTCCATTTGGATGTGGAGTGATCTTAGGAAGTTATGATGCCTCTAGCGGCCCACAAATGTATATGGTTGATCCGTCAGGAGTTTACCATGTACGCGTGACTGTTTGTTTACTATTTTTCTTAATTTTGATTTCTGCTTAGCAGCTTAACTGCAGTTTATGTTACACATTTATATGTAATATGTGCTATGTATGTGTATAATGTGTCAAAACGTTAGTTTAGTCATTAAGACTATATAGCTCACTAGCTGCAATATTGTTGATCTGTTGATTTTATGTTCTTCTCGTGTTTGCAGGGATATTATGCTTGTGCAAGTGGAAAAGCAAAACAAGCAGCCAAGACAGAGATGGAAAAATTAAAAAATCTGAGCGATATGACATGTGCCGAATTGATCAAGGAGGCTGCAAAGATGTATGAACCGAGCACAGGCACATATCTTTATTGGTTTATGTACAACATTATTGATTCCTTCTTGATGTTTGCTTTACAGAATTTATGTCGTCCATGATGAAGTGAAGGATAAATCATTTGAACTAGAACTAAGCTGGGTTGGCGAAGTATCGAAAGGCCGACATGAAAAAGTCCCTGATGATGTATTTTTGGCCGCCGAAAAATACGCTAAAGACGCCTTAGAAGAGGATTCTGATTCAGATATGAATGAATAATTTTAACAACAAAAATCATTTTTACATTTAATTATTCTTAAATTCCAAAGTAATTTTCTCTCCGTTTTCTTATAGCATCCAAAATTATTAAGGTTTTTGTATATTTACTGATTATCATCTAAATGTAGAGATTTGAATAAAAATGTGTTTTTGTGTATGTAATTTTCGGGGCTTAGTTTCTCAAGATTTTTTATTGAATACAAAATAAGTGGATATTAAATGCATAACAGTACACCTAATGCATCTCTAGGAAGCATTTTTCAAAGCTTGCCTTATATGTTCTGTGTAGCATGTTGGATGGCAATTACTACAATTGGTTATGATGAAAAGAAGACGAGAATAGTCTGAAAAGGAGACTTACTTGTATACATACAATCAGAAATACGCTAGTTTGCATTTATATTTATCTACCTAACCAAAAAACCTTAAGTCTAGTCATGATTTAGGTGGTGAATATCGTCAAATTTTCCTTTCGTACTACCGCTGTGACTGTCAAAAAAAGAACCGGGGTTTGCTGGTTTGATATCATGTAGTTTGGCAAATTCTACCAAATCCCTTCTCATGGCATACGCATCTTCTCCATCAGCATAATATTTAGGCTCAATTTCGGAAATCTTAAAGTTAAGTGTGTGGGTATACAAACTAAGTGCAGCCCGATTACTTTTACGCACATGTAAGGACACATATTTGGCGTTAAAACTTTCTATCATTGTTCTTGAGGATTGATCCATAAGCTTCTGGGCTATACCAAGACGTCTGTGTAAATTAAATGCATTATATAGTTAAAAAAAAAACTGCCCTCAGCCCAACCCGGCATAGTTTGTTTCTGGAGGTTTATTATAGCCTACCTGTGGGATCGTTGAACTGCCAAAGATGTAATATGGCCATGTGGAACGTCTTCTGACTCTTCTTCCATTTTAGCAAGCACGTAGCCTACGATTTTGTGTTTATGAATGTCTTCAGCCACAAAGCTTAGTTGAGGCCATGACAAGCCGTGGTAAAAGTAATACTTCATCTGATAATTTTCCGGTAGACATAGCAAATTGCAATGCTGCATATTCATCAAGTCGTCTGGGGACGCCACTCGAATGGATACCATCTTAGAGCTACAACATAAAAGTGAAGGTAAAGAGTGGAAACTGAAATAAGCAATCTTAACACAAACGGATTAATAAAAAAATAATTAATTTCACCTGGTTTTTAAGTTTCGAAAGTTGGATGCGTCGATAGCAAACTTCTGGAGCAATGCCACGATAATTTAATGATTTTTGACGAACAAAGAGTACTTTCGATAATATTTTAACAGCAACGGGTCAACCGGCTAATTTAAGTCTTTTATTAGAGAATTTGGTAATTTTTCAAATTAGTTAAACGGGTTTTCTTGATAATTTCTTTCTGCATTTGACTTCATTGCTTCCGCACAATTTCTCTATGCAACCCTCGTACTCAATACGTTTTAAGCACCTTTGTTCCAAAGCGTCATATTTCTTGACTGGAACTGGAAGGCGGAAGGTGAATGGGTGCTGGAGTTGGGGTGCTAGGCTCCATTCACTGAGCACAATATTACATAATTTCAATTTGCCTGAAATTTCAGAGATATCTGGTTATGGTTTCGATTAAACCTACATTCATTCTTACTTCACGCCGTACTCCTTCATATGGATATTAAAACTACAAACTGCTATAAATACCATCTTAATGTTAAAATCTTTCGTCGAAAACAAAATAAAAACACTTGAATGGTTGAAAGCATCTTCCTTTTCCACTTTAATGGGTATTTTAAATGCACATACAATGACGGAGTATTTCAAGAGAATCCAGCAATATAGTTGTTCATAAAACTTGAAAATCAGGTCAATTTTGCGAGCCCAAACTATAAATAAGCTTTCCAACAATAATAATCAAACAATCCGTATGCAAAACGGTATGACTTTTTCTCTACTGATTACACTCTGGCGATAAAAGAACACATGCAATTTTATTTCCAAAGCTAAACGCAACATTTAACAGTGTGGGGAAATTATATGTCTAACAAAACTTATTCTGTGCATACATACCTTTGGTCTACCGGTTGTTTTCAACGAGCGGATCTTTCAGCATTACATATAAAAGTCAAAAATAAATCCTTGTTTTTCCATTTCCACTCTTGGCTCATCCAAAAACCCACTTCAATGTTTACATAAACGTTCGTACATCTATCATTACTCCAAGGAATGGACGGATTTGTTGCCCAAGTACCAATTTAACGTGCGTCAGAGTCTGATGACTACGCCATCACGTTGCTCAAGGAGGGCGAACTTTCTTAATTTAATTAATAACTAACTATACATATTGCAAATAAAACCGCCCGAAAAACATTTGCTCACTTTGGCAGTCCTTTTGTCATGCTGATGGCTATCATTTTGACAACTTTTCTGCCTTAACGCCTCATGTGTAGGCTAAGGTGTAAAGATAGCAGTAGTGACATACTTAGCGGTTGTCGCTGTCATGTCACTTTTGATAGGTTTTCATAACCCCTATTTACGCTGGTGGACTAGGAGAATCCAAAAGTTTCCTACAAGATTTATGATTCCGCAAACATTATTAAAAAGCCATTTATACATCCATTCGCTTTAACTATGCAATACAAAAATATTCGGGAAAACCGAAAAGTTCTATGGATGGAATGTTTTAGTAACCAGAAAAGTATTAATAACAACTACTACTAATGCTAATTACATTACTATTTTCATCAACCTGTACATAACCCTTCGTTTAAAAAAATTAAATATATTTATATTGAAAGTAAAGAAAAACGAAAAATTGTAGTGCAAACAACTTCCGGCTTTCTAAAATCTCAATTAAAGAAACAAACCTCAGCAATCCATGGAAAAACAACATTACACGACTTATGCACGTTGAATGTGTGCACTTTACTTAGAAGCGACGATTTTTCATAACCCGGTTACAGCTGTTATTTTATACAGATAGGATCTCCAGACTAACTCCCACGCTTAGGCACTAGTATAAAGTTGGTTTGATAATTTTTCATAAAAGTGCAGTTAGTCCTACACACTTTCGCGGTCTTTCATGTTGACATTATGGGATATTAATGAGATAGTAATATGCTCCTTGCTCTTCATATACTGTTTCCCCCTGTTTCCCTACCTTTTTACAGTGATGCACCATTTTCATCTTCTTCTGGCAGCAGCCTTGACTTATTAGCCCAACCCTGGGTTTATGCAATCGCTCTAATTTTAAATTTGATCTTATGTTAACATGCAACGGGTCAACCGAACGGATCGATTTGAATGAAATTGTGCAAGCGGTGTGTTTTTGCTGCATATTTCATGAAAATTATTGTTTCTGGTCATAATTCGAGTAGATAATGAGCGTACGACATTCAATTAACTCGGTTATGATTATGGACGGACCTGGGTTTCGAAGTCATGGTTTGCTTCAAACTATACTTACACTTTTTTTAACACTTCAGAACAAGCATGCAACATTTCATAACTTGTAGTATCCATACCAAGCCTGAGGAGAAAATTAAAATTTTTCAAATCTATGACAAACTTATAGTGAATTATGATCGTACAGACAAGGTACGGCCTTGATATTGCAAAGTCGCGATAAAGTTATATAAATGTTGTTGATAACTCGTCAAAAATGTACCTATTATTTTTAGCCCAACGCTGGACTTAAAAACTTTTAAATTTGGAGTTTTTTTAAGAGTAGAAAATGAATGAATAGGTCAGCTATTTTCAACGATTACGAAACAAAATATTAAATGCTAGGCTTAATTAGACAAATTTCCCACGAACCTATTTAAGTGAAATAGCTGAATTTACAATTTAAACGTCGGAATTTTTTCACAATAATATTTAAATTAACGTTTTAACACCACTAATAATTTGGAAAAATAATGAGCGTACAAAATTTAAAGCATTGTTTGTTAACGCACAAATATTTTGAGGTTGAATATAAGAAATATTAAAATGAATCAAAATTATTCATTCACTATCATTCACTGCATTTAATTCTAAAATTGAAAATTTTATAAGCTACTATTTTTTAGTATGCTGATTTATTCATAACTCAGGGTTGGGCTCCACCAAATTGCTCAAAAAGATTTTTTTAAATGTGGCTGCTGCTGGGATTACAAGATGTAATGCTATAATATAATTTATTTGGCATGACTCAGTGCCATGCTCATTGAGACTGCTTGCTTCTTGTGTAGATTTTTGGATTTTCCGTTTTTCTGTGTCTTGGAGTCATTGCCAATACAGAATAGGACACAAATAAATACATAGTTTTTTCCTATTTTATGGAGGAAGTCATTCAAACCATATAGCTATAGTTTGGTTTTTTGAGACAATTTTCTTAGAAAAGACATTTTTTATCTTACAAAGCTTTAATTGCTAGTTTTATGCAATACCAAGTTGAAAACAGTGCAAGAAAACATAACCGTTTCAATATATCTCCGAATTCAAGCCCTAGCTCCATGGAAAATTGCTGCTGGCATAATACACTTGGTTAGACTTTCAGATAACTCCCTAGAACCAATTACTAGGGGTATTCACGAGTACCGGGGTAACGGGGTATAAGGGTATTAGGGTAACTTTGTGCAATGTATTTAAATGGAGAAAAGTAACCCTTTTACCCTGTTACCGCGTTACCCCGGTGCTCGTGAATACCCCTACTTTACTTACGCACAGTGAATTTGCTTGCAGCTCGTCTACTCAAAATTGCGAATACATTTTGCTCACAAGTTGTGCAAATCCGTAGTGAATCTGTATCCTCACAACGGTAAAAATCAACGGCTTTATGTACCATCATACGTATTTGTACATCAGAAGTTAATAACTAACAATGTCTTTCACTCTCTCTCTCATAAATTTCCCCAGTCTTGCTCACGATCTCAGCTGAACAAGTTTCCCAACCAGAGTAGGCTCCGATGCTAACTAACTTTTGTTGTTCTACATTTCATCCATGAACTGTGCAAATCATCTAATTTTAATCCCGTCATCGTGACTAACTGACTGGGTTATAGTTTTTTGCTCTGCACACCGAGAACTAACTACACAGTTCATTAATCTGTGAAAATGGCCAGTTTGCCAGGCGTAGTGAAAACTGATGAGAAGTTGGGCCGCTATTTTGAAGCCACTCGGGATATCAAACAAGGGGAAACAGTTATTTCTGAGGATGCTCTCATTGTTGGACCAAGTGGTGATCCATTGCCATTCCACATATGTCTTGGATGCTACCAAGTGATTACGGCACCGGACCCATATGAATGTTCTAATTGCAAATGGCCCATGTGTAGTGAAAAGTGTGAGAAGGTTTGTGTGGTCGGCCTTAAACCGGCTTTTTTCTTTCACTTGAAGCGTGCTTTGAAGTAGTGGTTCCGTATAATGCATTGTTTCCAGAGATCTGATATTATTGGTTTTGGTACTACTTGTTGCGTAAGCATATTTGAGCTCTAGCGCAGATGCTAATCATGGCTTTTGCAGGATTTTTAACTATCTAGCTTTATGGAGTCGAATTGGAAATTGCATTGTAGCACTAGAGCAATAATTTGTTCTTCTGTATGTCGGGTTGAAAATCTTAGCTGTCGACAAAACACCATAAATTTTGTATGCTCTGAGAGAAAACATGTTCTTGCATGTAAAAATTCTTAGCTCCAAAACTAATGTTTTTAGTCTTAATATATTGATTTGACTAGACTGTTATTAAAGGTTGATAAAAAAAACTTAAAAAAACATCCGTGCATTAAAAATGTCCACCAACTAGTGTCTTCCCGTTGTGCCAAATATTTAGTGTGTACTAGTTCATTACATTTATCTTTCCGTATTCACGGATTCCTCGTAAATTATCTACCACTCCTGTTAAAATCTCGTCCGGATATCTCTTCCATGAGGCAACCAAGCTCATTATTTTCAGAAACACAGACTTTCAGCATAACTGTACTTTGCTGCCAAAAGTCAACCTTTGTTTCCCGTTTGGCTTCACACAAAATATTTCCCCCGGCTTACTGTCACACTCAATATAATATTAAAATTAGCCTCTCTAATTTCCACAGAACATTCAACATGCCAAATTCGAATGCAAAGTATTTAAGAATGGTAAAGTGAAGCCCTCAAATGATTCTCAAGACTACTTAAGTATCAAAATCTTGCGATGCCTTCTCCTCAAAGAAGTCAATGCTAAGCGGTACGAGCAGCTCCTCAGTTTAGAGTCTCATCAGAAGACCCGCAAAGTTGCCAGCAAAGATGTTTGCGAGTTTATACATAAAAGATGTAACCTAAAGCAATTTGACACTGACCTTGTGGGTCGCATGGAAGGAATCGTTGCAATCAATTCATTTGCTACTACAGATCGTCTCACAATGCTGGATGCTCCGCGGTAAAAGATCATACAAAAGTTTTACCCTAGCTATCCCATTAACTAAACTAATACAAATATTCCTCATTAAACTTGTGTTGTATTGTCCCCCTTCCTTGACATTTGCTAAAGAAAACAACGTATCTTGCAAAAACAAATTAATTGTAAGTTCTGTCAGGACTAACTAAATAGTGTCGAACAATCCCAAGAATTTCCCAGCTTATCTCTTACCAACGATATAACTATATCTTAATGTTGAAGTTTCCATACTGTACAATTATTTTGCTTTATCTTTTCTTGTAGAATGGCATCCCTACTTTTTTTCAATGCGAGCATGATGTCCCACGACTGTGTGCCAAACACGAGTTGGGTTCGTGTGGAAAAACCGGAGAACACATTCGGAATCAAAGTATGGGCAACGGTCCCAATTAAGAAAGGGCAACTCATCACCACACAATATATGGACATCACAAGAGCCACGATTGAACGTCGGGCTCATCTTCAAGATATTTACCATTTCCCTTGTTCATGTAAACGATGCAGTGACCCCACGGAGTTGGGTACTTTCTATTCCGCAATCAAGTGCACCAAATGTCCCAAAGGGAAAGGATTCTTTCTCTCCACGGACCCATTGGCTGGAGCGGATGCGGATTGGAAATGCAATGGATGTGGGGAGATACAGTCTTGGCGGGACTGTGCTGTTCCAGTCGAGACTGCCATTGTGGGCGAAATTCAGGCGGCTGAGAATGAAGACGAGTTAGCCAAACTGTTGGAGAAGCATGCAGGAGTGAGTGTGCATCCTAATCACTATTTGATGATGGACTTGAGGCAAGAGATTGTGAAACGACTGTTCAACTCGGTGGCAACAGTTAAAGACTCTCAAGAGAGGATGAACAAGGCGAAGCAAGTTGTGGAGCTTTGTAAGCCTTTGGTACAAGTGACAGACATATTTTACCCAGGAAATAATCGAATAAAGGGTTAGTGGGTTTTATGAACATTTGTTTTTTGCTTGCAAGTTAGTTAGTTGGCAATAGGATTTTGTAGGAAATGCTTGCTTTTGATTCATGCATTCACATTGCCACATGTATTTAAGTGTGTGTGTGGCATTCAATGGCAGTTTCAATCTAGCTTTTCGCGTGTTCCTTCTGAATTACACATCACATTTTATCTGCCCATAAAATTATAGTGCAGAATCATAAAAAGCCAAAATGCTTACTGTCTTACTTTTCCGAATGTCAATGTAAAAAAGAGACTTTTTTTACTTTCACGACAATGTATCTTTAAAGGCAAAGTAACTAAAATTACTAAATCTATTAAGTTAGTCTCATTTGGTTAGTGTGAAGTGCTGATACCATTCATAATGGCAGTCAGTCATTTTTCACTGAATCTGTCATTCCAGTCCCCTAACCGCCGCCGATATAAGATTTCACTCATTGTTCCCTCCCCAGAATAGATTACATTTCAACTGTCATTTTGATTTTCACAGCACGGCTTGCGTACTACTGCCAATACGGTGAACTCTGTGCCAAAGGAGAAGATACTTCGTCCAAGGACATGGAAAAGATTGAAGACGTCATTCGGGAAGGCAAAGAAATGAATATGTTTGACAATTGAATGAGCTATTACAAGAAAACTACTATATTACAACTTTATCATGTATGTATGCTATTATACTATTGGTAAACTACTGCTAGCTAACTAGTGTACATCCATGTGTGATGCATATACACCAACTGCACGTGCAAAAAAACTGGTATGGTTATTTTTGTTAATAATCACCAAATGATAATGTGCTAATCCATAAGAGACCCAGATGTGAATTTTTTTTCTCACACTGCGAAATAATGATATACGGCTTTATGATTGGTGTAGTCCTGTGTTTATAATGATTGATTTCCTCACTCAACGAACCATTCGACATGCATTGAATGAAATGACGCTGTGGAACATGAATATAATGTGATGAGCCAAATCTCCGTAAATAAATTAATGTGCGCTAATTACCAGTTTATTTCATTCGTTCATTTGGAAAAGGCATGGTTGGTTGGAACCATTCCTGTACAAACTTACATTACGGATAGTTAGTTACTACTAACTTACTTTCTGGGAGAGATGTCCCAGAAAGAATCATCATTACAAGTCTCCGTGAAAACCATACAATGCCTATTATTAGAATGCGGGAGTTTTTGTCTGGTGTGGAGCACCACATTGTGTGCGTTGAGAACATTTAATCGCCTCCTCTTCCTTTGTGTACTGGCTCATGAAACTCGGGGAATGGAATTTTGATCTTCTCTTGAGCAGTTGAGTGAGCTCACCTCTCTCACTCAAGTTAGGTCGAACCAACTGGGCAATTTCTGAATGCCGGCGGTACACCGAGTCCACACAATGTTGCAAATTTGAGACATGCACTTCTTCCATGGGCCCTAGAATCTTCTTATAAAAATCTTGGGAAAGGTTTGGGAAATGCCTGTAATATAAGCGAGTGTCAGTCAGTTAACAAGGGGTCCTTTACAGCAAACAGACGAGCATCAAAAGAGTGTGCATGTTTGCCACTACTACTGTAGTAGACTGACACCGATGTAGAGTTAGTTTTGGCTCTCGTTAGAATGAATATTTTATTCACAGATTTTACTTCCTGTGTTATTCTCTCACCACATTTTTCGGATCTCTTCAGTAAATAATTGTTCCATGCTCTGCTCCGTTTGGTGATAGAGGAGATAAGAGGGCTTGAAATGCTTGAGGCAAACTGCGTTCCAAATGTCTACCACGTTCCATGTTGTTTCGATCACGTGGTGCTGACGTATGGGCTCGGTGTAGCCGCTATTGTCCAGAGGCACTTGTAGTATTGTTCCGTTTTCCAACTCGGAAATCATATGTGTTGCCTTTTTTATGTAGAAATTGGAAAGATATCAATTTGTTTGTTTGTGAGCGAGTAGAAAAAGAATGGAAACGCTGTAAACTATAATGGACTGCATGACGTTATTTAATTATGATTCGAATTTTGTTTGTTGTGTAACTGGAGGAAGACCAGTTTACTTTGTACTGATCCAGGAATAACACGTAAATAAAGTGATCAAATCAAATCAAAATCAAACCAGATCCCATATTTTCATATAGAGTAGATAAATGTAAGACAGAGCTGTTGCTGTTTTGTTTTAGTTTTCCATAGAATTTGGTGTAATGTTACTGGCGATACCTTATGCTAAAGGCATCAATCGTTATGTTGGGGTACAACGACGCTTTACAAAAATTTTGAAGTTTAATCTAAATGCTCTGCCGTCTTTGTAGATAGTTTTGAGGAGAGCAACATACGTTAAAACAGAGAACTGAACTTCGTTAGCATTTCAACGTTACATTAATTACCCTTGTTCAACTGTAACTAAAAGTAACTAACGACAGTTTTCTAGTTAGTTTTAATATGTTGGCCTATTAAATCAGAAAAATTTTGTTCCCGTCTTAAACTATGAGGATTGGTAAATTAAGTGAAAATGTACCAAGTTAAAAATATATCTTACCCTTCCAGTACAGGGATCCAAAGAAGCCCGACTCTGAAAAGCATTTTGTGAACAGTGATCTAAAAGTTCCAAAACACGCTTTGCCTCCGAATCACTAAAGTATTCTGTAAACTCGTACTCCCTTCCGTGATGCATAATTTTGAACAGGTGAAACGCTTTATCAAAAAACGCTTCCTCAACAGACGACCCACAAATGATTTTGCTAATTTTAAACAGTTTCTCCAAAATTGAAAAACTCCTCTCCGGTTTCAAGTCAATGAAATTCAAACTGTACTCACTACTGCCATCAACGAACGCAGTGTCAATAGAGGCTTTGATAAGTTTATTACTTAAAAACTTGTGAGTATCTTTCATTTCTTGGGGAATCATACTACTTATGGGGACCTTTACAGGAAGTGAATGATTGCTGCTCAAACTCTCCGAGTATCTTGAAATAATATCTTTGTAATCAGTATCTTCAAAAGTAGAGAAATCTTTCATTTGGCCGCCGAAATATTCCCTTCTGCGGCGGTTTGGACCAGGCTCACACTGCAGGGAGCAGCCAACTGTAAAAGTGCAATGTTTTTGAATCAATTAGTCGCAAAACTAAAAAAACACGACTTTTTGGCGTATAAAATTAAATTGAAAACCTGAATTATAGAATGTATGTTCTGTAATATCACTCATCGTTAATTCATTTGTTCCACATCGAGGGATTCTTGAAACTTGTCCATAATTATCTTTGAGCTTGAGTGAGTAGAATACATTTGGCTTGGAAAAGGTTTCCTTGTAGTCCCCTTGGTCTTCAAAACAATACTTATTTTTCGCATCTTGAAATGCTCCTAGACCTCTAAAATACAAAGTGGCTTCTCCTACAACCTGTCTAGAAGAGTCTTGCCACGTTTGAAACCATTGCATGAATTTCCCGGATTTTTTATTCGTCGCTTCTCCAATTAGCCAGCTGGTTTGGTTTTCAGTGTCAAAGTCAATTATTTTCCAATTTACGTGACCGGGCTCAAGGTTGATGCACCCTGCACCGACTATCAGTTTGGATTCACAAGTTTTGCTATTGGTGACTCCATGTCTACGCGAATAAGTGTTTAATTAAAGCCTCATGTACTTCCAAATATTCAATAAAATCAGTTGCTACACTTACGCGCCGTTGAAGCACACACATTTTGACTTCAAAGACTTAAATTCAAGATTTGAGGAGCATTGCTGACTATTCATCTGTACTTTTTCATTTCCTTTGCAATACTGTACAGATGAAACTTCTAAAAAAAATCATTCGTAGGAGTACGATAACTTAGAGACAGTCTAAAAAAATTGATGTACTCGTTTAGTTTCAATAACCTTTAACTTTTTTCTGCTCATCATCCATGCACATAAAAAATTTGGGAATGTCACATGCAGCAGTGTACCAACTATTAGGCCCCTTCTTCCAATTGAACCCGATATGAATGCAACGATTTTCGACATTCATAGTGGTAGGAATACTCTCATCATAATTCTCGAGCTCAAATTGTGGGCTCCAAATCTTTGTGATTCCTCCAGAATCGAAATCCCTGTAGTTCTCAATTTCTCTCTTTTCCGGGTAATACCACCACAACTTTTCATGATCAAATCTGGCTCCCATCCAAAATGTAGATGTTCTGTAAATTGCTACATACAGGCAACACATATTACACTAGGAATACGTTCATCTTTGCTACATCTTTGCAACATTATCTAGGCTACATGAGCAAAAAAACGAATTGCCTCTAAGGGGGCGTTCATTTCAATGGATGAGAGTAATATTTCTATTTTGTGGGCTGAGAGAAAGACATTAATGAAACTCACGGTACTCTTTCCCAACACTAATCATGAGTGTTTGAAGCAGTTCATTATCATCCTCATCTTGAACGGCTACCAATGTTTTCCCCTGTTTTGAACACTCGTATTGGGCCACTTCCCAGGTTTTCTGGCGATAAAATATCATTTATTAATTCAGTATTGATATAGAAATGAACAGTTTTTGGCTGTTAATCGTATCTGAATAAGAACTGCAGCAATCAAAAGCCTCTTTCTTTTATTCTGTAGTAGTAAAACTTATAGCATCAATTTAATGATTTCCTACTTAAATTGTACAACAGGTTTTATTTAACTCAGCTGCCCAAAATTGTAGAATGATCCATGATCTTGTAGATTTCAAAGTCACATTATTTCATGCTCCCATGGCTGTTGCAAGGAATTTGTAAAACTGCAATCCGTCACCATTACAAGTCCTAACTATAATTTATTATCACATGTGCACATCACAAGCAGAAAAAAAATTAATATTCCTAAACATAACTTACTTGCGAAGCGCTCACGTAAAATCTCGTTTCTTTCAATCGTATCAAAATTTCCTCGGATGAAGTAGAACCTGAAACCAAAGTGCATCCATATAGTGCCATGCAGTTATATGCGGTCTTCAATAAGCAGCTTATCACTCCCAATACACTATAACTAAACAATATAAAACCAAACTAAAACGCATAACATGCAAACTAACTAACTATCATTGTTTTCAAGACATTCGTAGTGCTTCCATAGTATAAAATAAACTAAGTTAATAAAGCAAACATAGCAAAATAGGTACCTGTACTCTGTATCTGAGCATAACACTTGGAATCCCTAGGAAATTGACATAACAAGTTTTTGTGTTCTTTACAAGAGCTCCGGAACCAATGAGCATGATGATTCAAACGATCTCTTGAAATGTGAACACAATCCTCCTAAATGTGATAATTACACAAAAGGTTTACTCTCCGTTTTCCACAGTCTTAAACTGCTGAACCGTAGTCAGTGGTAAAAGAGTCAGTTACTAACTAATGATCATTTGGTTTGTCAATCAACTGTGTCTACCGTTTGCGAAAATTTTCTTGTATTTTCGTCTGCATTAGAGAAGCCATTTGGACTGAATGCAGAAAAACCTATGGAAGTGTAGCCATCAATGTAAGTGAAACTATTTTTACGGGAATTGAAGAAAACTCCGATCCAATAGTCTGATCTGGAATCTAAAATTTGTTTAGTAAAGTAAATGATTATTGCTACTTGACGCCACATTGTTTTAGTAGTGTTATTCCATATTGAGGAGTATGGCTTATATTATTTCTGACCTCTAATTAACTGAGCGATTTCCATTTGCTCAGCAATGGATCGAATCTCTGCTAAAACTAAACCGTAGGAATGACATCTCGCAATTGCGCCATCCCAAGTAGTTACTTTGTGCTCATCTCGGTCCACAAAATATTTTGAATTCAGACTAAGCTGACGGAAATGTGAAGAACAGTCTGGGAATTCAGTACAAGTGCAATTTTCTGCTTCAAATGCAAAAGGAAATGGCAAGTTAAATTATAAAAACTTATATGCAAACAAGTCTATCACTTATTGGCTTGTAAGTTGGGTTTTTTT
>Ga0210040_10001469_pt1 | contig 35489 bp, 33 predicted proteins | sample CryGeyCG12114_NA_FD_185462 | JGI IMG/M metagenome (GOLD analysis project Ga0210040, IMG submission 185462) | Groundwater microbial communities from aquifer - Crystal Geyser CG19_WC_8/21/14_NA (SPAdes) (version 2) | ecosystem: Environmental > Aquatic > Deep subsurface > Groundwater | place: USA...
CCGCTGGAGCTGTGCTCCTCGGCGGCGTAGAGCTGCCAGTCCTGGATCTCCTCGGTGGGGTACTGCTGCGGCTGCCGCTGCTTCTTGCGGTAGCTGTTGATGTAGGTGTTCGTCAGGATCCGGTACAGCCACGCCTTGAGGTTGGTGCCCTCGGCGAACTGGTGGAAGGCCGAGTAGGCCTTCACGAAGGTCTCCTGCACCAGGTCCTCGGCGTCGGCCGGGTTGCGGGTCATCCGCAGGGCGGCCGGGTAGAGCTGGTCGAGGAACGGCAGGGCGTCCCGCTCGAAGCGGACGTCCCGCTCGGCACGGGTCTCGGCGACCTCCGTGCGGCTACCGCCCTCGCGCGCGTCGGGGACCTCCACCGGGGCTCCGACGGGCGTCTGACCCGGGCTGTCGATCGTGGGCTCCTCGGGCACCGACCGTCCTCTCTGGGCGCCCCTGACCCGGGGCGTCACGTCGATCGATCCTAGCCGCGCGCCATCGGGACGGCCTGGCGGCCGCCGGGGCGCGACCCGCGGGCGGGTGCTGGAGACGGTGCTGCTCACGGCCCGTCCAACGGCGCCGGTGTCTCGCCGCATTCCCCGTCGGCGTCCCCGCGCGGACGCCGCTACAGTCCGGCGCCGTGGCGGCGACCCCGGCGGTGCGGGCCCTGGAGCTGGCGGAGGTGGCGCACACCCTGCACCCCTACGACCCCGAGCACCCTGCTGGGCAGGGTCACGGCGACGCGGCGGTGGCGGCGCTGGGTGCCGATCCGCGCCAGGTGTTCAAGACGCTGGTCACGGTGGTCGACGGCGCGCTGACCGTGGCGGTCGTGCCGGTGGCGACGACGCTGGACCTCAAGGCGCTGGCTGCGGCGGCCGGTGGGCGGAAGGCAGCGATGGCCGACCCCGGAGACGCCGAGCGGACGACGGGCTACGTGCGCGGCGGGATCAGTCCGCTCGGCCAGCGGAAGGCACTGCCGACGGTGGTCGACGAATCGGCCCTCGACTTCGCGACCGTCCTGGTGAGCGCCGGTCGGCGCGGGCTGCAGGTCGAGCTGCCACCGGGCGAGCTGGTGCGGCTCACCGGCGCGCGGACCGCCGCCATCGGCCGCTGAGTGCAAGGGGTCAGGGGCGGCCGTAGGGCGTGAGCAGCTGGTCGACCGGGGCGTGGTCGTCCGTGAGCACCTCGGCATCGCCGACGAAGGCGTCCAGGTCGGCGCCCTCGGCCACCCGCCAGGCGAGGTCCTTGTCGGTCATGGCGGCGGCGATGCCGTCGGTGTCCAGCGGCTGCCGGGAGGCGACCGCGATGACGTTGCCGCCGTCCTCGCCGGTGAGCACGGGCACCCGGGCGAGCAGGACCACGTGGGGGAACACGTCGCGCAGGGTGGCGACCTCGGCGCGCACGAAGCCCAGCGGCGGGTGATCGATGAGGTTGACCGCGTAGACACCGTCATCGGCCAGCGCCCGGTCGACCAGGTGCAGGGCCTCGCGGGTGGTCAGCTGCCACGGCACCGAGAGGCCGCCGAAGGCGTCGCCGACGACGAGGTCCCGCTCCCCCGCCGGCTCCTCCGCCAGCCCCACGCGGCCGTCGGCCACGTCGACGCGCAGCGCGTCCGAGGTCTCCAGACCCAGCTGCTCGCGGTCGATGGCCACCACCCCGGGATCGACCTCGACCACCCGGCTCACGGTGCCCGGCCGCACCTCGGCCAGGTAGCGCGGCAGCGTCAGCCCGCCGCCGCCGATGTGCAGGGCGGAGACCGGCTCCTCCACCGGGAACACGGCGTCGGCCACCGAGGCGATCGCCCGCACGTACTCGAACTCCAGGTGCGTGGGGTCATCGAGGTCGACGTAGGAGTGCCGGAGGGTGTCGAGCATCAGCACGCGCCCGGACTCCCGCTCGGGGTCGGCCACCACCCGGGCGCAGTGGTAGGCCGTCTCCTCCTCGCACGGCGTGGGGGCGACCGCGGCGAGCAGGGAACCGGCGACGGCGAGCAGCACCAGCGCCACCGGTGCCCGCCGGCGTCCACGGGATCCGCGCTGCAGCAGGAGCCCGAGGGCGACCCCGGCGAGGACCGTGACTGCTCCGGTGCCGACCAGGATCACGCTGCTGGGCAGGACCGCGATCAGCAGGAACCCGGTGACGAAGGTGGCCGCGATCGCGCCGAGCGTGCCGATGCCGGAGAGCTTGCCGACCACGGCGCCGGTCTCGGCCAGGTTCGACAGCTGCAGCTTCACCACCATCGGCGGGACGGCGGACAGCAGCGCTGCGGGCACCACGACGGCGACGGCGGCCAGCAGCAGCACCGCGCCCGCGTCGGCACCGCTCACGAGGTCACCGGTGAAGCGCACCAGCGGGAGGATGGCGATGACCAGCGCGCCACCGGCCACCATCAGCGGGGCGATGAGCGTCCGGGGATCGACGCGGTCGGCCACGGCACCGCCCGTCCACGCCCCGAGCGCGATGGCCGCCAGGGCGAACCCGATCACGGCCGTGCTGGTCTGCAGGGTGACGCCGACGTAGGGCGCGATCAGGCGCAACCCCACGATCTCCATGACCAGGACCGCGCCCGAGCTCAGGAAGGTGACGGCGGCGGCGACCCAGCCGGGCAGCGGGGCGCCCGCCGTGCCCTCGTCGGCGGTCGGGTCGGACGTGGCGGCGGCTCCGGCCACGTCAGAAGAGAGCCGGCTGCTCGGCCGGTTCCGCCACCGTCTCGACGTCAGAAGAGAGCCGGCTGCTCGGCCGGTTCCGCCACCGTCTCGGTGCGCTCGGTCAGCTGCCGCCCGTTGTTGGCCACGTTGTTCACCGCGGTGCTCACCGGCCGCAGCTCGAGGGTCTCCACGACCTCCGGGGGTGTGGGGGCGGCCAGCGCCTCGACGTCCTCCCGGCCCGGGTCCAGCCAGTCCGCCCAGCGGTCGGGGGGCAGGACCAGCGGCATGCGGTCGTGGATCTCCTGCAGCACGCCGGTGGCCGGGGCGGTGACGACGGTGCAGGTGTACAGGCGGTCCGCACCCCGGCCCCACACCTCCCACAGCCCGGCGAGCGCCAGCACCGACCCGTCCTGCGGCGTGATGAAGTACGGCTGCTTGGTGGGTGCGTCCAGCCGCTTGGCCCACTCGTACCAGCCGTCGGCCGGGACCAGGCAGCGTCGGGTGCGCGCCGCCGTCCGGAACGCCGGCTTGTCGGTCAGGGACTCGACCCGGGCGTTGATCATGCGGTTGCCCACCGACACGTCCTTGGCCCACGAGGGCACCAGGCCCCAGCGCACCACCCGGAGCTCGCGGTGTCCGCCACCGGTCAGGGCCCCCTCGGCGTCGCGCTCCTTCTTCCACCGGACGACGTGCACGTCCTTGGTCGGCGCGACGTTGTGGTCCGCCGCCAAGGGCGACTGTCCCTCGGCCGGCACGGCCTCGAACTCCAGCGCCAGATCCTCCGGCTTGCGGCTGGCGGCGTAGCGACCGCACATGGGGGGCCTCCTGGCACGTGTTCGGCTGACCGTTCGCACTCTAGGTGCGCCTGCTGACACCCGGCCGCCCGTGACAGCCGGGAACTCGTGGGGTAGGCCTAGGCGGAACAGCCGACGAGAGACGAGGATCACCGCGTGACCGCTACGCAGAACGCCCCCACCACCGCCAGCGACAGCGCCGACCGGCGCTACGCGACCGTCAACCCCTTCACCGGCGAGACGGAGAAGGAGTTCCCCTTCACCGAGACGTCGGAGATCGACGGCATCATCGGCCAGGCCCACTCCGCCTACGAGGAGTGGCGCGACCGCTCGGTCGAGGAGCGCGCCGCCGTCGTCCAGAAGGCCGCCGAGCTGCTGGACGAGCGGATCATGGACTACGCCGCCCTCATCACCAAGGAGATGGGCAAGCGCCGCGACGAGGCCGTCGGCGAGCTCTTCCTCTGCTCCATGATCCTGAAGTACTACGCGGGCAACGGCCCGAAGTTCCTGGAGCCCACGTCGATCGAGCCGATGATGGGCGGCGGCGAGGCTGTCATCGAGACCCGCCCGGTCGGCGCCCTGCTCGGCATCGAGCCCTGGAACTTCCCCTTCTACCAGGTCGTCCGCGTGGCCGGCCCGAACCTGGTCCTGGGCAACACGGTGATCATCAAGCACTCGGAGATCACCCCGCAGTGCGCGGTGGCCATCGAGCAGCTGTTCGCCGACGCCGGCGCCCCCGCGGGCGTCTACACGAACGTCTTCCTGCGCATCGCGGACGTCGAGCAGGTCATCGCCGACCCCCGCATCCAGGGCGTCACCCTGACCGGCAGCGAGCGGGCCGGCTCCTCGGTCGCCGCGCTGGCCGGCAAGCACCTCAAGAAGTCCGTGCTGGAGCTCGGCGGCAGCGACCCGTTCATCGTGCTGGACGCCGAGGACATGGAGGCCACCGTCAAGGCCGCCACCGCGGGCCGCATGCAGAACACCGGGCAGGCCTGCACGGCGTCCAAGCGGCTCATCGTCACCGAGGACGTCTACGAGCCGTTCGTCGCCGGCCTCAAGCAGGCGTTCGGGACCTTCGCGCCGGGTGACCCGTCCGACCCGGCGACGTCGCTGGCGCCGCTGTCGAGCGAGCGTGCGGCTGCGGACCTGCAGGCGCAGATCCAGGACGCCATCGACAAGGGCGCCACGGTCGTCGCCGGCGGCAAGCGCCCGGAGCACGCCGGGGCGTTCGTGGAGGCCACCATCCTCACCGACGTCACCCCCGACATGCGGGCCTTCCGCGAGGAGCTCTTCGGTCCCGCGGCCGTCGTCTACAAGGTGAAGGACGCCGACGAGGCGGTCGCCCTGGCCAATGACAGCGACTTCGGGCTCGGCGCCACCGTCATGAGCAGCGACCTCGACCGCGCACGGGCGGTGCGACCGCGCACGGGCGGTGGCCGAGCAGCTCGAGGCCGGCATGGTGTGGATCAACCAGCCCACCGGCTCCTCCCCCGAGCTGCCCTTCGGTGGCATCAAGCGGTCCGGCTACGGCCGCGAGCTCTCCGAGCTGGCCATGTTCGAGTTCGCCAACCGGCGGCTGCTGCGCACCATCCCGGCGAAGAAGGCCGAGAAGCCGCAGGCCGGCTGAGCAGGTGCGTGGTGGTGCGGTGTGGACAGGCAGACTGATCTCGTGAGAGACGTCTGGTCCGCGCCGCACCACCCGGCTCCCGTCGACGCCGTCGTCCCCCTGCCCGGGTCCAAGTCGCTGACCGCCCGGGCGCTGGTGCTGGCCGCGCTGGCGGACGGCCCCAGCCGGCTGGTGCACCCGCTGCGGGCCCGCGACACCGACCTGATGGTCGGCGCACTGCGCGCCCTCGGGGTCGGCATCGAGGACGCCGGCGCCGACTGGCTGGTCACTCCCGGAGCGCTCCGCGGGCCGGCCACGGTCGATGCCGGCCTCGCCGGCACGATCCTGCGCTTCCTGCCGCCGGTCGCCGCGCTGGCCGACGGCCCGGTCACCGTCGACGGCGACCCCCGGCTGCACGACCGGCCCAACGCCGGCCTGATCGACGGCCTGCGTGCCCTCGGCGTGCGCATCGACGACGGCGGACGGGGCAAGGCGCCGTTCACCGTGCACGGCACCGGCCGGGTGCGCGGCGGCGCGGTCGAGGTCGACGCGAGCGAGACCTCCCAGATCGTGTCCGGCCTCCTGCTGGCCGCCGCGCGGTTCGACGAGGGCATCGACCTGGCACTGGCCGGAGGGGTGCCGTCGCTGCCGCACGTCGACATGACGGTGGTGACGCTGCGCGAGCACGGGGTGGACGCCGTCGCGACCGAGCGGGGCTGGCGGGTGGCGCCCGGGCCGATCGCCGCCCTCGACCGCGTGCTGGAACCCGACCTCTCCAACGCCGCCCCGTTCCTGGCCGCCGCGCTCGTGACCGGCGGGCGGGTGACCGTGCCCGACTGGCCCGAGGTCACCACCCAACCCGGGGCGCAGCTGGACCGGCTGCTCACGGTCATGGGTGCGGACGTCGCGCGGACGCCGGAAGGGCTCCAGGTCGCCGGCACCGGCCGGATCCGCCCGCTGGACGCCGACCTCGGCGAGGTCAGCGAGCTGGTGCCCGTGCTGGCCGCGCTGGCGGCACTCGCCGACGGCCCGTCCCGGTTCACCGGCATCACGCACATGCGCGGGCACGAGACCGACCGGCTGCAGGCGCTCGACGAGGTGCTGAGCGCCGTCGGGGCCCGCGTGCGGCAGCTGCCCGACGGCCTGGAGGTCGAGCCCGGACCGCGCCGGCCGGCGCTGCTGGACTCCTACGCCGACCACCGCATGGTCATGGCCGCCGCCGTCCTGGGGCTGGCGATCGACGGCGTGGAGGTGGCCGACCCCGGCGCGGTCACCAAGACCCTGCCCGACTTCCGCGAGCGGTGGGCACGCCTGCTCGGCGAGCCGGTCGGAGCACCCCGCTGAGCGCCCACCAGCGCGACGCCCGGCGGATGGACGAGGACGACGTCCGCGTCCGGCCGGGCCGGCGGGGGTCCCGTCCCCGCACCCGCACCCGCCCCGCCCACGACGACGCCGTCCCCGGGCTCGTCATCGCCGTCGACCGCGGCCGGATGACCGTGCGGGTGGACGGACCCGAGGGCCCCGTCGACGTGACGACCATGCGGGCGCGGGAGCTCGGCAAGCACGGCGTCGTCGTCGGTGACCGCGTCCGGGTGGTCGGCGACACCAGCGGCCGCACCGACAGCCTCGCGCGCATCGTGACCATCCAGGAGCGCACGACGTCGCTGCGCCGCACCGCCGACGACACCGACCCCACGGAACGGGTCGTGGTCGCCAACGCCGACCTGCTGGTCATCGTCACCTCGGTGACCGATCCCGAGCCCGCGCTGGGCTTCCTCGACCGGTGCCTGGTGGCCGCGTACGCCGGCGGGCTGGAACCGCTGCTCTGCCTGACCAAGACCGACCTGGCCTCCGCCCAGCCGCTGCTCGACCGGTACTCCGGGCTCCGCCTGAACGCCGTGCCGATGTCCCGCGAGCACCCGCTGGACGACCTGCTGGACCGCATCGGCGACCGGATGAGCGTGTTCGTCGGGCAGTCCGGGGTCGGCAAGTCGACGCTGGTCAACCGGCTCGTGCCCGACGCGCTCCGCGCCACCGGCGACGTCAGCAAGATCGGCAAGGGGCGGCACACGTCGTCGTCGGCGGTGCTGTTCGACCTGCCCGGCGGCGGGACGGTCATCGACACCCCCGGCATCCGCTCGTTCGGGCTGGCGCACGTCAGCGCCGACCACGTCCTGGCCGCCTTCGACGAGATGGCCGACGTGGCCGTGGACTGCCCGCCCGGCTGCGGGCACACCGCCGAGGACCCGGACTGCGCGCTGGACGCGTGGGCCGCGGCCGGCCCTCCGGAGCGTCAGGACCAGCTGGCCGCGCTGCGGGTGCTGCTGGGCGCGGTGGGCCAGGTCGGCCCCGGCTACTGACCCCGTTCCCGGGCGTCGTTCGTGCTCCTCCCGTGCTGCAGGACCCCACCAGCGCGAGGAACGCCCGTGGAGCGATCGGGTGGTTGTCCACAGCGGGAGGTGCAGACGGGTTCCTGGTCTGCGTAGTCTCCGGCGACCGGTGATCAACACGCGGAGGGACGACGTGACGCGACGGTGGGCGGTGCGCCTGTCGGCCTGCCTGGTGGCCGGGGCCGCGGTGCTGACCGGCTGCTCGGAGAAGCAGGAGGCCAACGAGAGCCTGCCCTCGACCAGCAGCCCGACGTCCACCGAGGACGAGCTGCCGCCGCTGGGTCCCGAGGACCTGCCGATGCCGGACGAGGCCCGCACCCAGGACGCCGCCGGCGCTGAGGCCTTCGTCCGCTACTACATCGAGCTGATCAACCGGACCTCGACGGTCATGGACGCCCAGCCCCTCCGCGACCTCAGTGACGGCTGCCGCGACTGTGACCGCCTCGCCGACAACACTGAAAGAGCTAATGAGCTAGGTCGGCTGTATCGCGACGGCGAAATCACCATCACCGACTTCAGGTCACCAGTCATCGACAACGAGCAAGCATCTGTAGGTATCACGTTCGACCAAGCTCCACTCGTCGTCATTGATGCTTCGGGCAATCCGGTCGAGGACGGCAGCTCAGATGCGTACTCATCTCTCCCGGGCGGGATTGGCTTGAGGTGGGACGCCACTCAAACCTCCTGGTTGATCACCGACTTCACGGTCGGGTGAGCGTCGAGGTGAAGGCGCTGATGCTCTTCGCGCTGGGGGCCCTCCTGCTTGCCGGCGGACCGGTGCAGGCTGCACCATGCGGTGACCGCTTCTGCCCAGACGTGAATACGAGTGCGGGTTCTTTGACCGCCTCGTACTTGGAGCAGACGCCGGGTAGCGGGTGGGTCGCGTCGAATAGCGCGCCGGCGGAACATCCCTACACGTATCAGTTGTCCGACCCGTGTGTGGTGAACGACCGCGAGACCGGCGCGTGCAACCGAGCCGACTACCTCACCTGCCTCGCACCACCGGGCCGCGTGATCGAAGACCTGGTTGTCGAGCAGCGGCGACTCGTCCTCACGGGCCCGGACGGCACGACGCGAACCGTGGACGACTTCGATCCGGGCACAGCGCCGGTGGGCACGCCCGTGGGTCCTTGGGAGCAGCTCGATCGAGCCTGCATCGACATCACGGCGCTGAACCCGGCACCGTCGCCGGGTGAGGTGTTCCGCTACTTCCAGACCCTGCCCCTCCCCCAGCTGCCCACCAAGCAGCAACCACCGGGCAACGGGCTGGTCGGGCTCCCCGTCATCTTCTTCACCGACGGACCCACCACCCAGACCTTCACCCTCGACATCCGCGGCTTCACCGTCGACATCACCGCCACCGCGTCGTCCTTCACCTGGCACACCGGCGAAGGCACCGACCTCACCACCACCGACCCCGGCGCCCCGTACCCCGACCACACCATCAGCCACGACTACGCCAGCGGCACCTACACCGCCGCCCTCACCACCACCTGGACCGCCACCTTCAGCATCGACGGCGGCCTCACCGTCCCCGTCCCCGGCAGCACCACCACCGAGGGCCCACCCGTCACCTTCGACGTCCTCCAGGCCCGCCCCGTCCTCACCAACCCCTTCGACTGACGGGGCGGCGACCGGCTACTGCCGGCCAGGAGCCGGCGACCACCCGGAGCCGCGCCGGAACGGCCGACGGCGCGGTGTCACGAACAGCGCGTCGTCCATCGGCTCGTCGACCGTTTCGATCCGCACGTCGTGCCCCTTCCCCGGACTCAGCCCGCCGATCTCCTCGGTGAGCACGCAGACGCCGGTCTGCAGGTCCAGCCGCACACGGAACGCGTCCGGGTAGGCATCGAGCACGTGCTCGGGCCGGTCCTCGTACTCGAGCAGGTCGACCTCGCGACTCCTCAGCAGCGGGCAGCACCCACAGCGCGGCTCGTAGGTGGCCGTCGGCACGACGAGCGCCTCCCACGCCGGGCGGCCGGCGTGCTCGACCTCGCTCAGCGACCGGTACTCCAGCGGTCCCGCCGCGGGCAGGCCGGTCTCGTGGTCGCGGCCGTCGGCGAGCTCGGCCGGGTCGAGCATCGCCACCCAGTGGTAGTTGTCGTGCATCGGGTCGTCGTAGGTGAGGAACGGGCCATCCGGGCGCTCGGCGACGAACCCGTCCGGCCGCAGCCGCGGCCGGACGGCCTGGGACGCCCACTCCGCCGACCGCGTCGACCCGCCGTCGGGGCCGTAGATCCCGATGGTGGATGGCGGCGTCCGCTCGGCCCGCAGGAGCGCACCGTCGACGGACTCCACGCGCAGCGCGTCGGGACGGCGGAGCCACGCCCGGACCGCCCCGGTGCTCCACGGGTCGGCCGGCCAGGACACCGTGAAGCGCAGCGTGGACCAGCGCCACGGCGAGGAGCGCGCCAGCGCAGCGAAGGCATCGGCGGACCGGACGGGCACGCGAGCAGTGTGGCCCCCTGCAGGGTCCCGTCGCGAGCCTGCGAGCGTTGGGGGCAGGGGGTCCTTCTTCAGACCTCCACGTAGCCGCCGCTGCGCCAGTAGACGCCGGCCTCGCGGCTGAGCAGGCCCTCGTCGACGAGGTACCGGCGCAGGGCCGCGACGTCGGGGTGCCAGACGGCCAGCAGCACGTTGACCTCGCGCTCGGGATAGCGGACGCCGGGCTCGAAGACGCGGACCAGGTGGTCGAGCACCACCAGCCGCTTGCTCCGGTGCGCCGGGATCGACGTCAGCCGGCCGTCGCGGACGAAGGCCGACAGGACGGCGTCCTGCGCGGGGTCCTCCGACAGCGGTTCCGGCGGCGGGGCCGCCTCCGCGGCGGCTCGTGCGGCGGCCCCGAACAGCTCGGCCCGCAGTGCCAGCGCATGCCGGTCGCGCTCCACCAGACCGGCGCGCGCCAGCCTGCGCGCCGCGAGCGCGACGTCCTTGAGCGCCAGCCCGGAGGCCTCCGCCACCTCCTCGATCGTCCCGGCGCCCAGTGCCAGCGCGGCCACGACCTTGAGCCGCGCAGGATCGGCCAGCAGCCCGGCGATCGTCGCTGCGTCCACGCTCCGACGGTAACCAGGTCCCCGGCCACCCGGCGCGGTTCGGCGGAGCGGGCGGGCGCCCGACTAGGTTGGGTGCCCATGACGTCGGGTCGGGGCTTCTCAGAGGACATGCGGCTGGCACACGTGCTGGCCGACCAGGCCGACTCGATCAGCATGGAGCGCTTCAAGGCGCAGGACCTGCAGGTGGAGACCAAGCCCGACCTGACCCCGGTGACCGACGCCGACCGCGCGGTCGAGGAGCAGCTCCGGATCACCCTCAGCCGCGCGCGCACCCGGGACGCCGTCATGGGCGAGGAGTTCGGCACCACCGGGCACGGCTCGCGCAAATGGGTGCTGGACCCGATCGACGGGACCAAGAACTTCGTCCGCGGCGTGCCGGTCTGGGCCACCCTCATCGCCCTCATGGACGGCGACGAGCCGGTCGTCGGCCTGGTCTCCGCCCCGGCTCTGAACCGTCGCTGGTGGGCGGCCAAGGACGTCGGCGCGTGGACCGGCCGGCGGCTGGAGAACGCCGTCCGCTGCACCGTGTCGGGCGTGCGCGAGCTCGGCGACGCCAGCCTGTCCTACTCCAGCCTCTCCGGCTGGGAGGAGCGCAACGCCCTCGACGGCTTCCTGGACCTCACCCGCTCCGTGTGGCGCACCCGCGCGTACGGCGACTTCTGGAGCTACGTGCTGCTGGCCGAGGGCGCGGTCGACATCGCGTGCGAGCCGGAGGTCTCGCTGTGGGACCTCGCCGCGCTCGACATCATCGTCCGCGAGGCCGGCGGCCGGTTCACCGACGTGACCGGTGCGCCGGGGCCGGCGGGCGGCAGCGCGCTGGCCACCAACGGTGCCCTGCACGACGCCGCCCTGCGGCACCTGCGCCCCGCGACCTCCTGAGCCGCGGGGCCGGCCGGGTCAGTGACCGGTACCGGTGCCCGTGCCGCCCTTGCCGCCCTGGAGCCGACGGCGCGCGTCCTCGATCTTCGCCTTGGTCTTCGGGTCGTTCGCCAGCTGCTGTGCCTTGGTGGTGGCCTGGCGGATGGCCTGCTTGCCCTTCGGGCTGTTCGCCAGCTGGACGACCTTGTTGAACAGCGATGCCATGGCGGCCCGCCTCCTCTTCCGTCCACGCGGGGCCGGTCCGGCCCCGTCTCCTGCACCAACGGTCGCAGCGACGGCTCCGTTCCGCCGGATCAGCGCCCGCCGGCCCACCGCCGGGCCGCGTCGGCCAGCCGCGGATCCGGCTGCGGCTCCACCAGCGGCCCCGGACGGCGCTCCGGCTCGACCTGGACACCGAGGCCACGGGCGGCGAGCACGGCGGCACCGATCGCCGACGCGCTGCGCAGGCGCAGGTACCGGACGGGACGGCCGAGGACGTCGGCCAGCACCTGCTGCACCTCCGGCGCCCGTACCGCGCCACCGGTGACGACGACGGGCGCGCCGTCCTCGCTCCCGAGGGACCTCGCCGCGGCGGCGACGGCGAACGCCACCCCCTCGACCGCTGCGCGGGCCAGCTCCGCGCGGGTGGTGCCCGCGGACAGCCCGGTCCAGCCGCCGCGGTCCTCGGGGCCGGCGACTCCACCGCGCTCACCGGTGAGGAAGGGCCGGAACAGCACTCCCCCGGCACCCGGCGCGGCGTCCCGGACCGCTGCCACCAGCTCGTCCCAGCTCAGGCCCAGCACGTCGCGCACCCAGGTCCACGCCGAGCCGCCGTTCTGCAGGGCCGCCATCGCGTACCACCCGCCGGTGACGTCCGCGTAGCCGTGGCTGACCGGTTCGGCGGCCGGCCGTGGCGTCCAGCCGGGCCGCAGCACCTGCGCGCCGGTGCCGAGGTTGACCTGCAGCCCGTCCGTGGTTCCGGCGGCGAGCAGGGCCAGCGGGGTGTCCGCACCCCCGACCACCACCGGCACCTCGGCCCCGCCGACCGGCGTCGTCCCCACCACGTCCGTGCCCGCCCGCACCACCGGCAGCAGCCCGGTCGGCGCTCCCGCCGCCCCGGTGGCCGCCGCCGACCAGCCGTCGGCGGTGACGTCCCAGAGCAGGGTGGCCGAGGCGTCGCTGCGGTCGGTGACCGCCACCTCGGCCCCCGGCACCAGCGCGATCCGGAGCGCGTCCTTGGGCAGCAGCACCGCCGCCGCCTGCGCCACGGCTGCCGGCTCGTGGACGGCGAGCCAGGCCAGCATCGGCCCGGTCATGCCCGCGACCAGCGGATTGGCCAGGGCGGCGCGGTCGGCGACCGGCAGCCGCCGCCAGCGGGCCAGCTCGCCGGCCGCGCGGGCATCGGGCCACAGCAGCGCCGGTCGGACCGGCCGCCCGGCGGTGTCGACCAGCACGGCGCCGTGCATCTGGCCGGACAGCCCCAGAGCCCGGACGGGCCGGCCGTCCAGCGCCGCGACCAGCTCGCCGACCGCGTCGTCGAACGCCGTCCGCCACACGCCCACGTCGATCTCGGCCCGGCCCGGCGCCGGCCGGTCGTAGGCGTAGCCCCGTTCCGCCTCCGCCACGACGGCCCCGGCGCCGTCCACGGCCACCAGCTTCAGCCCGCTGGTGCCGAGGTCGGCGCCGAGGAACACCCCGCCGGTCACGAGCCGCCGTCGTCCCCCAGGAAGCCGACCAGCGCAGCGGTGAACTCCGGCGTCAGCAGCGCACCCAGGTGGTCGCCGGGCACCGTGACCACCCGGGCCCCGGGGATCGCGTCGGCGAGCACCTGCGGCCGCGCGGCGAGGTGATCGGCGACGCCGGCGACGACGAGCGTCGGCGCCGCGATCTCCCCCAGCGGCGGCGTCTCGGCGAGCGCCCTCCGGGCGTGCGCGGCCAGTGCCAGCCGGTCGGCACCCGTGCTGTCGGCGAAGGCGCGGAAGGCCGCCGCCGTCGGGTCGGGGATCGACGCCGGGTCGTCGGTCTCGAGCGCGGCCACGAGCGCGGTGGTGCGGACGGCCCGCGTGTCCAGGCCGCCCCGCTCCACGACGCCGGCCCCGATGCCACCGACCACCAGCCGGCGCACCCGCCGGTCGGTGCCGGCCAGCACGAGCGAGACGATCCCGCCCATCGAGTAGCCGGCGAGGTCGAACCGCTCCAGGGCCAGGGCGTCGGCGACCGCGGAGAGGTCCCCGGCCATCGCTCGCTCCCCGTAGCGTTCGGGGTCGTGCGGCTTGTCCGAGGCGCCGTGCCCGCGGGCGTCGACGGCGACCACCTCGCGACCCCCGGCCAGCAGCGCCGCCACGACGCCGCTGTCCCGCCAGTTGCGCAGGCTGTCGGCGGCGAACCCGTGCTGGAGCACCACCGGCGGCCGGTCCCCCGGTGAACCCCAGCGGTGCACCGCCACCTCCACGCCGTCCCGGCCGCGCACCCGGCTCGTGACCCACGCGGTAGGGGCGGCGCTCACGCGGAGCGCTCGGGGCTGTCGCCGTAGGCGTAGCCGCTGTCGGGGTACCGGCTGCCCTCGGCCGCCCCGGGCGGCGCGATCGCGTCGAGGCGGGCCAGGTCGTCGGCGGTCAGCTCCACCGCCACGGCCCCGGCGTTCTCCTCCAGGTAGCTCCGCCGCTTCGTCCCCGGGATGGGGACGACGTCCTCGCCCTGCGCCATGACCCAGGCCAGCGCGAGCTGACCCGCCGTGACGCCCTTCTCGGCGGCCATCGACCGGACGGCGTCCACCAGGCGCAGGTTGGCCTGGAACGCCTCGCCCTGGAACCGGGGCTGGTTCTTGCGGAAGTCGTCGTCGCCGAAGTCGTCGGGGCTGGTGATCGCGCCGGTGAGGAAGCCGCGCCCGAGCGGGCTGAACGGCACGATGCCGATGCCGTGCTCGCGCGCGACGCCGAGCACCTCTCCCTCCAGGTCGCGCGTCCACAGCGACCACTCGCTCTGCAGCGCCGCGATCGGGTGCACGGCCACCGCGCGGCGGATCGAGGCGGCGCTGGCCTCCGACAGACCGAGGTGGCGGACCTTGCCCTGCTGCACGAGCTCGGCCATGGCACCGACGGTGTCCTCGATGGGCACCTTGGCGTCGACGCGGTGCTGGTAGTAGAGGTCGATGACGTCGACGCCGAGTCGCCGGAGGCTGGCCTCGGCGCAGGCCCGCACGTTCTCCGGCCGGCCGTCGATGCGCATCCGGCCGCGGTCGTCGCGCGAGATGGAGAACTTGGTGGCCAGCTGCACCTGGTCGCGGCGCCCGGCGATCGCCTCGCCGACGAGCTCCTCGTTGTGCCCGTTGCCGTACACGTCCGAGGTGTCGAGGAAGGTCACGCCCAGGTCGAGGGCACGGTGGACGGTCGCGAGGGACTCCGTGCGGTCGGCCGTGCCGTAGCTCTGGCTCATGCCCATGCAGCCGAGGCCGAGGGCGGAGACGGTCAGGCCGCCGAGGGTGCGGGTGGGTGCTGGAAGCGTCATGCCGAGCATCCTCGTCCCGCTGCCCTGCGCAGTCATCTCTGGTGGGATGGTGGCCGACGGGTCCTGGTGGTCGGGGCCCGCGAGGAGGCCTGCCGTGCAGTACGCCGAGTCCGTCGTCGACCTGGTCGGCAACACTCCGTTGGTGCGGCTGTCCTCGGTCACCCGCGACCTCGGGCCGGACGCACCACTGGTGCTCGCCAAGGTCGAGTACCTCAACCCCGGCGGCTCGGTGAAGGACCGGATCGCGGTGCGCATGGTCGACGCCGCCGAGGCCGGCGGCCAGCTGCAGCCCGGCGGCACCATCGTGGAGCCGACCAGCGGCAACACCGGCATCGGTCTGGCGCTGGTGGCCCAGCAGCGCGGCTACCGGTGCATCTTCGTCTGCCCCGACAAGGTCGGGCAGGAGAAGGTCAACGTGCTCAAGGCCTACGGCGCCGAGGTCGTCGTCTGCCCGACCGCGGTGGACCCGGCCGACCCCCGCTCCTACTACTCGGTGTCCGACCGGCTCAGCCGCGAGACGCCGGGCGCCTGGAAGCCCGACCAGTACTCCAACCCGAACAACCCGCGCTCGCACTACGAGACGACCGGGCCGGAGATCTGGGCGCAGACCGAGGGCCGGATCACCCACTTCGTCACCGGGGCCGGCACCGGCGGCACCATCAGCGGCGTCGGCCGCTACCTCAAGGAGGCCTCCGGCGGCCGGGTGCAGGTCGTCGGCGCCGACCCGGAGGGCTCGGTCTACTCCGGCGGCACCGGCCGCCCGTACCTCGTCGAGGGCGTCGGCGAGGACTTCTGGCCCAGCACCTACGACCGGGGCGTCGCCGACGAGATCATCGCGGTCTCCGACGGCGACTCGTTCGCGATGACCCGGCGGCTGGCCCGCGAGGAGGGGCTGCTGGTCGGCGGCTCCTGCGGCATGGCCGTGGTCGCGGCGCTGCGGGTGGCCGAGCGGCTGACGAAGGACGACGTGCTCGTGGTGCTGCTGCCCGACGGCGGCCGCGGCTACCTGAACAAGATCTTCAACGACGCCTGGATGGCCGACTACGGCTTTCTCGAGGCCTCCGGCGGCGAGACCATCGGCGAGCTGCTCGAGGCCAAGGGTGGGAGCACGCCGACCCTGGTGCACACACACCCGAACGAGACCGTCCGCGACGCCATCGACATCCTCCGCGAGTACGGCGTGAGCCAGCTGCCGGTCGTGCGGGCCGAGCCGCCGGTCACCGCCGGCGAGGTGGTCGGCTCCATCGACGAGAAGACGCTGCTCGACGCCCTGTTCGCCGGCAAGGCGTCGCTGGCCGACCGGGTCGAGAAGCACATGTCGCCGCCGCTGCCGATCGTGGGCTCCGGCGAGGCGGTCAGCGCGGCGGTCGCCCAGCTCGGTGGCGCGGACGCCCTGCTGGTGCACGTCGACGGCAAGCCGGCGGGCGTCGCCTCCCTCGAAGAGGGCGCGACCGCGCTGGCGTTCGCGTCCGGTCTCGCGGCCGAGGACACCCTGCTGCGCACGGTCTGCCGGTCCGGTGACCACGTGGTCCTCGGCGGGGACGCCTACGGCGGCACCTTCCGGCTGATCTCCCGGGTGCTGTCGGAGTGGGGCCTGGAGCACACCCCGGTCGACCTGGACGACGCCGACGCGCTCCGCGCCGCGATCCGGCCCACCACCCGCGTGGTCTGGTGCGAGACGCCGAGCAACCCGCTGCTCAACATCACCGACATCGAGGCGACGGCGGCGGTCGCCCACGAGGCCGGTGCGCTGCTGGTCGTCGACAACACCTTCGCCTCGCCCTACCTGCAGCGGCCGCTGACGCTCGGCGCCGACGTGGTGGTGCACTCGACGACGAAGTACCTGGGCGGGCACTCCGACGTCGTCGGCGGTGCGCTGGTGGCCCGAGACACCGCCCTCGGCGAGCAGCTGGCCTACAACCACAACGCGATGGGGGCGGTCGCCGGGCCGTTCGACTCGTGGATGGTGCTGCGCAGCCTCAAGACCCTCGGGGTCCGGATGGACCGGCACTGCGCCAACGCCGCCCGGGTCGCGGAGTTCCTCGCCGCCCGGAGCGACGTGTCGGCGGTGCTGTACCCCGGTCTGCCCGGGCACCCCGGCCACGCGACCGCAGCGTCGCAGATGTCCGGCTTCGGCGGGATGGTCTCCTTCCGGCTCCGGGACGGCGAGGAGGCGGCACTGCGGGTGTGCGAGCGCACCGGGCTGTTCACGCTGGCGGAGTCGCTGGGCGGCGTGGAGTCGCTGATCGAGCACCCGGGCCGGATGACCCACGCCAGCGCCGCCGGCTCGCCGCTGGAGGTGCCGGCCGACCTGGTCCGGCTGTCCGTGGGCATCGAGGACGTCGACGACCTGCTCGCCGACCTCGAGCAGGCGCTGGGCTGATGACGCCGGAGTACACGATCCGGCCGGTCCGGGCGCACGAGTGGCGCGAGCTCCGGGCCCTGCGATTGGAAGCGCTGCAGGACGAGGCGGCGCCGATGGCGTTCCTCGAGTCCTACGACGTGGCCGCCGCGCGTTCCGACGAGCCGTGGCAGGAGTACGCGCGGGCATCCAGCGTCGACGGTCCGGCCGCGGTCTCCCGCCAGTTCGTCGCGATCACCGAGGACGGCACCTGGGTCGGCAGTGTCGTCGCGCTGGTCGAGCGGGCCGGCACCCAGGACTACGAGGACACCACCATCGAGCAGGACGGCGGCCACATGGTGGCCGTCTACCTCCGGTCGGAGCATCGCGGCCGGGGCGTCATGGACCGCCTGTTCGCTGCGGCCGCCGACTGGCTCCGGGCACTCGGGCTCTCCCGGAGCCGGCTCTACGTGCACGCCGGCAACGCCCGGGCGCAGGGACTCTACGAGCGGATCGGCTTCCGCCCCACCGGTGCCACGTTCACCGGCAGCATCGGTCCGGAGATCGAGATGGCGATGCCGCTCTGATCAGCGAGGAGCGGTCAGGATCCTCGGGCCGTCCGCGGTGACGGCGACGGTGTGCTCGACGTGGGCCGCGCGGCTGCCGTCGGCGCTGCGCAGCGTCCAGCCGTCGGCGTCCACCGTGTAGTCGTCGCTGCCCCCGGCCAGGAACCACGGCTCGATGGCGATGACCAGCCCGGCACGGAGCTTCACGCCCCGGCCGGCGCGGCCCTCGTTGGGGACCGACGGCGGCTCGTGCATGCTGCGCCCGACCCCGTGCCCGCCCTGGTCGGTGTTGATGCCGCAGCCACCGGCCCGGCCGACGGCGCCGATGGCGGCGGAGATGTCACCGATCCGGTTGCCGACGACGGCCGCTGCGATGCCCGCGGCCAGCGCCCGCTCGGTGGTGGCGACGAGTTCGAGATCCTCCGGGCGGGGCGTGCCGATCGGGTAGGTCATCGCCGCGTCGCCCACCCAGCCGTCGAGCACCGCGCCGGCGTCCACGCTGAGCAGGTCACCGTCGTCGAGGACCTCCGGCGTCGGGATGCCGTGCAGGGCGACGTCGTTGACCGACAGGCACAGCACGCCCGGGAAGGGCGGGGTGGTCGACAGCGGCGCGTACCCGAGGAACGGCGAGGTCGCGCCCGCGTCGGACAGGACGTCACGGGCGACGGCGTCCAGCTGGGTCAGCCGCACGCCGGGTGCCGCGAGCGCACGGACGGCGGCATGCATGTCGGCGACCACGGCGCCGGCCGCGCGCATGGCATCCAGCTCGCCGGGGGTGCGCAGCTCGATCACGGGTCTCTCCTCGGTGCTTCCGGTGACGCTAGGCCGGTATTACTATCACGTCCATGGTTCGACCGCCCCTGACACCCGAGGAGCGCGAGCGCGGCCGCCGGCTGGGCGCGCTGCTCCGGCAGGCCCGTGGCGATCGGACGGCGGCCGAGGTGTCGGCGGCCTCCGGGGTGAGCCTCGAGGTGCTGCGCAAGATCGAGTCCGGACGTGTGCCGACCCCCACCTTCTTCACCGTGGCCGCGCTGGCCCACGCGCTCGGCCTGCCCCTCGACGGCCTGGTCGAGCAGCTCGGCGATTCCCCCGACCGGACCGCGCTGACCGCCTGACGCGCGCACGGCCCGGCCTGCGGGGCGTCCCAGGACGGGGTCAGCTCTCCGATCCGGCGACCAGGTCGGCGTAGTCGTCGTGCTTGCCGATCCAGTCGCGCACGAACGAGCACTGCGGGACGACGGACCCGCCCTGGGCGCGCACGTCGTCCAGCGCGGCGTGGACGAGGGTGCTGCCCAGACCGGACTGCCCGGCGTCCGGGTCCACCTCCGTGTGCGTGAACACGAAGGTGGACCCGTCCCGCTGGTAGTCGGCGTGGCCGAGCAGGCGGTCGCCGTCGCGGATCTCGTAGCGGCTGGCGTCCGGGGCGTTCGTGACCGTGGGTTCCATGGTCAGGCCCTACCCGCGACCGGCCGCTTCGATCATTCCGCCAGCGCCAGTGCCCGCGCGGGGCAGGCCTGCACCGCGTCCCGCACCCCGTCGAGCTCGTCCTCGGCGGGCTCGGGCCGGTGCACCACCAGCGCGCCGTCGTCGTCGATCTCGAAGACCTCCGGAGCCAGGGACTCGCACACGCCCGAGCCGACGCAACGCTCCCGGTCCACCTGCACCCGGCTCATCGCTCGCCCGTCAGCCGTGCCGGCAGCCGCTTGAGGCCGTTGACGAAGGACGAGCGCAGCCGGGCGGGCTCGCCCGTGATCTCCAGGTCGGGGCAGACCTCGAACAGCCGCCGGAAGGTCACCGCGAGCTCCCGCCGGGCCAGGTGCGCGCCCAGGCAGAAGTGCGGGCCGTGACCGCCGAAGCCGACGTGCGGGTTGGGGTTGCGCGTCAGGTCGAACACGTGCGGGTCGGCGAAGAGCTCCGGGTCGCGGTTGGCCGCGGCGTAGAACAGCAGGAACTTGTCACCCTCCTTGAAGGTGTGCCCGTTCACCTCGCCGTCCTGGGTGGCGGTGCGGCGCATCCAGGTGACCGGGCTGATGTAGCGCACGATCTCCTCGACCGCCGTCTTGTCCAGCGACGGGTCGGCCATCCAGCGGGCCCGCTGCTCCGGGTTCTCCGACAGCGTGAGCAGCCCCTGGGAGATGGCGTTGCGGGTGGTCTCGTTGCCGGCCACCAGCAGCAGGATGAAGAACGAGCCGATCTCCTGGTGCGACAGCTTTTCGCCGTCCACCTCGGTGGTGACCAGCGCGGTCGTGAGGTCGTCGGTGGGGCGGGCCAGGCGCTCGGCGGCGAGGCGCTCCATGATCCCGGCCAGCGCGATGCCGGCGTTGATCAGCGCGCCCAGCGGGTCGTCCGGGTCGGTCAGCTCGGGGTCACCCCCGGCGAGGATGACGTTCGAGGCGGCGAGGACCTCGGCGCGGTCCTCCTCGGGGACGCCCATCATGTCGCAGATGATCCGCAGCGGGATGGGGGCGGCGATGTCGGCGACGACGTCGAGCGACCCGTCGCCGGCCTCCGCCTTCCGCCGGGCGTCGGCCAGCACGTCGTCGACGATGCCGACGACGGAGTCGACGACCTGCTCGAGCATCCGCGGGGTGAAGGTCTTGGAGACGATCCGCCGGATCCGGGCGTGCCGGGGGTCGTCCATGCTGATCATCGAGCCGTAGAACTCGTTGAGGTCGGCCGGGACGTCCTGGATGGACACCGCGCCCTTGCCCGAGCAGAAGACCAGCGGCTGGGAGCTGATGGCGTCGAGGTCGGCGTGCCGGGTGACCGCGTAGTACCCCGGGCCGGGCTCGATCCCCTCCACCTGGGGCTCGGCGAAGTGCGCGAAGGGGCGCTCGGCCCGCAGCCGGTCGAAGACCGCGTGCCGCGCCGCCGGTGGCTCGGCCCAGAAGTCGCGGTCGGAGAGGTCGATCGCCTCGATGTCGAACTGCGCGGGAGTGTTCACGGACACGGGGCGCCTCACTGTCGAAGACAAACGGTCAGCGCTGACGGTAGAGAGCCGAGGGGTGACGCACAACACTCGGGCCCATCTCCCGCCGGCACTTCCCGGTCCGGTCGACGGCGCGCGCGGCTACGGCGACTCCGACAGGGCGGAGGTGAGCAGCGCGACGAGCGCCTCGAGCTGCACGTCGGAGGAGGAGAAGACCTCGTCCGAGCCGTCCAGCGCCCGGGCGGCGAGGCCCGCCTTGCTGTCGATGAGCTCGGCGATCCGGGCGTCGATGGTCTGCGCGGCGATGATGCGCCAGGCGGTCACCGGCTCGGTCTGCCCGATGCGGTGGCTCCGGTCGATGGCCTGCGTCTGCTCCGCATCGGTCCAGGAGAGCTCCGCGAGCACGATGTTCGAGGCGACCTGCAGGTTGAGCCCGACGCCGGCCGCGGTGAGCGAGCAGACGGCGACGGCGACGTCCGGGTCGTTGACGAAGGCGTCGATGTTGCGCTGGCGCGCGGTCGGCGTCTGGTCCCCGCGGATCGAGGCGTAGGCGATGCCCTGCCGCTCGAAGGACTCCTCGGCCACGTCCATGACGTCGACGTGCTTGGCGAAGAACACGACCTTGCCGGCGCTGCGGGCGAGCTGGGCGGCGTAGTCCGCGGCCAGCGCGGCCTTCGCCTGGCCGATGCGCCGCATCATGCCGAAGACGTTCTCGCCGGTGGTCGACGCGTTGGCGTCCTTCAGCTCCCAGCCGGCCACCTTGCGCACCAGGTCGACGTCGATGCCCTCGACGACGGTGGCCGACTCGCGGGCGGCGAGCGCGCTCTCGTAGCGCTTGACCAGCCGGCGGGCGAGCTCGCGCTCGGCCGCACGGATGGACCGGCCGGCCTTGTCGTCGAGCTCGACGGGCAGGTCGGCGATGCGGCGCGCGGGGATGTCGGCGGCGACGTCGACCTTGCGCCGGCGGACGATGCCCAGGTCGATGACGCACTTCCGGGCGGCGGGATAGAAGCCCGGGTCCGCCGGCGTCAGCCCGGTGGCCTCGAGCGCATCCATCAGCTCGCCCAGCGGCTTGCTGTCGTCGATCCAGCCGAGGAACTGCCAGATCGCGCGGAAGTCGTCGATGTCGTTGATCAGCGGGGTGCCGGTGAGCGCCATCAGCAGCGGCCGGGCGGTGCGCAGCCGGATGCGCTCGGAGAGCTGCAGGACGTGCTGCGACCGCTGCGAGGTCTTGTTCTTGATGAAGTGCGCCTCGTCCACGACCATGCCGCCGAACCCGAACTCGCCGAGCCAGCCCACGTGGCGGTCGAGCACCTCGTAGTTGACGACGACGATGTCGGCGAAGCCGTCGACGGTCTCGCCGTTGCCCTGGACGACGGTGGCCTTGCGGTGCGGCGTCCAGCGGCCGGCCTCGCGCGCCCAGTTCGTCTTCACCACGTTCGGCACCACGACGAGCAGGGGGTAGGCGTCCGACGCCTCCGCGGCGAGGAGCGCCTGCGCCGTCTTGCCCAGCCCCGGCTCGTCGGCCAGCAGGAAGGTGCGGTGCCCACCGGCGGCCGCGGCGACGAGCTGGCCCTGGTGGGGCATGAGCTCCGAGCCCGGAGGCGTGAACCGGTCCGTGGGGAACGGCAGCGTCATGCAGGCCGGGGCGCCGCCGCCGGCGCGCTCGAAGGAGTTGAACAGCGGAGCCAGCAGCTCCCAGCCGGCCAGCCGGTGCGGCCGGGAGGTGACCTGCCGGGCGGCCTCGAAGTCGGGGGCCAGGAACGGGTTGGCCAGCTGGCGGGAGACCACGGACTGCGGGACGACGCGCCGCTCGAGGGGGGCGGGCGCCTCCTCCCGCTCGGCCGGCGCGGTCTCCACCGCCGGGGGTTCGATGCCGGCCGCCCGCAGCATCTCGGTGCGCAGCGTGCGGGCGGAGTCCGAGACGACGGCGTCCTCGCCGAGGAGGGCCAGGAGCCCGGAGTCGCGCACCGCCGTCCTGGCCAGGATGGTGGCGATGCCGTCGAGGCGCTTGAGCTGCTCGGCCTTGTGGCTCGGGCTGCTCTCCTCGTCGGCCCGCACCCGGGCGCGCTCCTCCCGGGCGACCAGCGCGATGGCCTGGAACTTGGTGCGCACCGAGCCGGTCACCGATCCCCGCTGGACAGCGGCCTCGACCTCGCGCACGGCGCGGGCCAGCACGGAGATGACGTCCTCCGGGCCCCGGGCGCGGCGCTGGTTCCGCGGGGCGGTACGGCGAGCCCCCGTCTGGGGCTGGCCTCGTCGAGCCACTGCTCCTCCTCGTGACTGCCGGGCACGCTCGCCCCGGCGGAGCGCAGGGATTCCTGCGCCGGAGCGGTGCCGGCATCGGCGGATGCGGAAACGGCCCCCACAGTGCGACTGTGAGGGCCGTTCCAACGTGGTAGCGGGGACAGGATTCGAACCTGTGACCTCTGGGTTATGAGCCCAGCGAGCTACCGAGCTGCTCCACCCCGCGTCGGTAATCAGGACTCTACACCGGCACCGGTGCACCGGTGACCGGGGGTGGCGGCAGGCACCGGAGTGAGTGGTGGGACTGGCCCGTCACCCGGAGGACGGGACGCACGCGCGCCTTCCGAGCCGGGCCGTTCCCCCGACCTACAGTCCGCCACGTGAGCGGGAATCCGGTGGTGAGCCTCTTCGCAGGCGACCCGCAGCCCGTGGAGATCCACCACCGCGGCATCTGGTTCTCCGGTGAGCTGCTGGGCTGGACCACCCTGGACGGGCGGGTGCTGGCCCGCGTCCGCTGCGTCGTCGACGGCCTGCGCCACTCCACCTGGAAGGACCTGGCCGAGCTGCGGCTGCCCGACCCGGCACGGCCGCCGCGGTGCGAGGGCTTCCCCGCTGCTCCGGCCCGTCCGCTGCCCGTGGTCGGGGACGACGAGGACGTCACCCGGCCGCACGTCCTGCTGGCCGGGCCGGGTTCCCGACCGCAGAAGCCGGCGCACGCGCGGACACCCCCGGCCGCCCACGACCGGCCCGCACCGAGCTTCCGGCCCGCACCGGCCGGCCGGGTCGCACCGCAGGCGAACCCGAACCGACGACGCCGCAGCGACGAGCTCAGCCCCGTCTGACCGCCTCGTCCCGGCCGCTCAGCCCGTCAGGAAACCGACGATGCGGCGGTTCACCTCGGCCGGCTGCTCGAGGTGCAGGAAGTGGCCGGCGTCCTCGACGACGACGGCCTCGGAGCCGGGGGCGAGCGCGCTGCGCACCGCACCGACGACGTCGGCGCCCATGCAGCCGTCCTGGGCGCCGTGCAGGTACAGCGTCGGCTGCGGCGGGACGCCGCCGACCGCCTGCTGCTCGGCGGCGAGGTCCGGCGACTGCCGGGAAGGGTCGAACAGCGCCCGGTAGTAGCCGAGTGCCGCGGCCAGGTTCTCCGGCGTCCCGAGGGCTGCGCGGACGAGCGCCAGGTCCTCGGCCGCGTCGTAGCCCGGTGACCAGTCCGCCCACAGCCGGGCGACGAACGCGAGGTCGTCGGCCGCGACCAGGACGTCGGCCAGCGGGTTCTGGAAGAAGTACATGTAGAACGACCGCTTGATCTGGTCGTAGGTGAAGAACGAGCCGGCCAGGGCGGGGCCGACCGGAACGGCCATGGCCACGACCTTCCGCCAGCGGTCCGGAGCGCTTCCCGCGGCGCCGTACGTCGCCTGCGCTCCCCAGTCGTGGCCGACCACGACGGCGCGCTCGTCGCCGCCCAGCGCCTCGTGCAGCGCGTTGGCGTCCCGGGCCAGCGCGCCGGTCTGGTAGCGCCCGTCGCCGGGAACGTCGGTCGGCGCGTACCCGCGGGAGAACGGTGCCACCGCCCGGAAGCCGGCGGCGGCCAGCTCGGGCAGCAGGTGCCGGTAGGTGTGCGCGGTGTCGGGGAACCCGTGCAGGCACAGCGCCAGGGGCCCGTCCTCGGGGCCGGCGGCGAGGCAGCCGAACGTGAGGCCACCGGCCCGGACCTGCAGCTCGCTGGTCGACCCGCTCACGGCTGCAGCACCCGCCGGGGATGGCGGCCGTCGACGTAGCCGAGGAACGGCGGGTGGATGTTGTAGCCCAGCAGTTCCTGGAGCCGTTCCGGGAGCTCGCGGGCGACCTCCTGCGGCACGGCGAGGGTGTGGTTCTCCTGCGGCCGGAGCCAGGACGCGGCGTACTCGAGGATGACGCCCAGGCGCGGGCGGTCGGTGGTGTTCGCCCCGCCTCCGTGGATGAGGTTGCCGACGTAGATCAGCACCGAGCCGGCCGGCATGACCGCCGACGTCGTCTCCTCCTCGGTGGCGGTGCGGCCCTCCTCCCAGCGGTGGCTGCCCGGCACGAACCGCGTCGCGCCGTTCTGCACGGTGAAGTCGTCGAGCGGCCACATGGTGTTGACGACGACGTCGCGGCCCGTCCGGGGCAGCGGGTAGACGTCGTCGTCGCGGTGCAGCACCTGCGCGACCTCGCCCGGCCCGATCTGGATGCCGACCGGTGCGCTGAACTGGTAGTGCCCGAGCACGTGGTCGAGGACGCCGAGCACGAGCGGGTGGGTGCCGGGCCCGTCGAACCACCGGGTCTTCGCGAACAGGGCGTAGACGCGCTGGGTGGAGAAGCCCTCGAAGGAGTTCCGCCCGGTGGAGGTCTCCGCCAGCACCCGCTGGAGGTCCTCGCGGGCACCGGCCACCCACTCCGGGTCCATCAACCCCTCGATGAGGACGTAGCCGTCGCGGTCCACGGCCTCGACGGCCTCCTCGACGGTGGCCTCGCGCGTCAGCGCCATGACGGCTCCCCGGTGCTCCGATGCGGGTGGACGTCGTCCGGGCGAGCCGGAGAACGGGACGAAGCAGACCACGAAAGGACGGCGAGGTCGAGAGCACCGGCGGCCGTCCGGCCGTGGCCGTCCCGTGGCCCCCCTCCCCGGCGCCGGATCCGGTGGGAGCGTCCGGCCGCCCGCTGTGTCAGGCTCCAAGGGCCGCCGATCGAACCACTGAGAGGTACACCTGATGCGAGCCGCCGAGTCACCGGAGCTGTTCGACCTGCGCATGAGCGAGGAGGCCCGGCCGCTGTACGACCGCGTCGTCCGGTTCCTCGAGGACGTGGTCGCGCCGATGCAGGAGGAGTTCTTCCGGCTCGGCGAGGGGCGCGCCGACCGGTGGTCGTACGCGCCGGGCCAGCTCGAGGCGCTCGAGGGGGCGAAGACCAAGGCCAAGGAGGCCGGCCTGTGGAACTTCTTCCTCCCCAACTCCGAGGTCGGCGGTCTGACCAACCTCGACTACGCCTACATCGCCGTCGAGCTCGGCAAGTACCCGCTCGGCTCGGAGTCGCTCAACTGCTCGGCCCCGGACACCGGCAACATGGAGGTGCTCGAGCGGGTGGGCACCCCCGAGCAGAAGGCCCGGTGGCTCGAGCCGCTGCTCAACGGCGAGATCCGCTCCGCTTTCGCCATGACCGAGCCCGACGTGGGCAGCTCCGACGCCAAGAACATCCGGCTCCGGGCGGTGCGCGACGGCGACGAGTACGTCCTCGACGGCGAGAAGTACTACATCTCCGGTGCCGGCGACCCGCGCTGCAAGATCATGATCGTCATGTGCCAGACCAACCCGGAAGCGCCGGTGCACGCGCAGCAGTCGCAGATCCTGGTGCCGATGGACACCCCGGGCGTCCAGGTGCTCGAGCCGATGGAGGTGTTCGGCCGCGACGACGCCCCGCACGGCCACATGCGCATCCGGTTCACCGACGTGCGCGTGCCCGCCGCCAACATGCTCCTCGGCGAGGGCCGTGGCTTCGAGATCAGCCAGGTGCGCCTGGGGCCCGGGCGCATCCACCACTGCATGCGCGCCATCGGCCAGGGCGAGAAGGCGCTCGAGCTGATGGTCCGCCGGGGCAAGTTCCGGGAGGCGTTCGGCAAGCCGATCCTCAACCTCGGCAAGAACATGGAGACGGTCTCGCGGGCGCGGATCGAGCTCGACGCCTGCAAGCTCATGGTGCTGAAGGCGGCCAAGGCGATGGACGTGCTCGGCAACGCCCAGGCGCGCGTCTACGTCTCGGCGGTCAAGGCGATGGTCCCGGAGAAGGTCTGTCAGATCATCGACCAGGCCATCCAGGTCCACGGCGCCACCGGGGTGTCGCAGTGGACGCCGCTGGCCGGCATGTACGCCAGCCAGCGCACGCTCCGCCTGGCCGACGGGCCTGACGAGGTGCACCACTTCGTCGTCGCCCGCCACGAGGCCGGTCAGTACAGCGAGCCGGCTCCCGGTCGCTCGCAGTCCCTCGGCGACGGGATCTTCGCCGGCCCCTGAGCGACAGACGAAAGGGCCCGGTCACCGTGGTGACCGGGCCCTTTCGCGTGTGGTAGCGGGGGCAGGATTCGAACCTGCGACCTCTGGGTTATGAGCCCAGCGAGCTACCGAGCTGCTCCACCCCGCGTCGGTACAGCAACTATACCCCAGGTGGACGGGAGGGGTCGACGCGGGTGCGCCGTCCCCTCCCCCACGGGTCAGCCGCCGGGTGTCGCCGCCCCCTCCGCGGCGCCCTGCGCGTCCTGGTAGGCCTGGACAGCGGCGTCGAGGTCGGCCAGCGCCTGCCCCTGCGCGGCGAAGTTCCCGTTGCGCTGCGCATCGGCGAGGGCGTCGAGCGCGGCGTCGACGTCGCTCAGCGCCTGGCCGACGTCCGGGCTCTCGCCGGTGTCGTCCCCGTCCGGTGCAGGCTCGGGTGCGGGCGTCTCGCCCTCCTCGTCCTCCGGGGCGTCCGTGACCTCGTCGCTGTCCACGGCGATCTCACCGGCACCTGGCCCGAAGACCTCGTCCAGCGCCTCGGCCAGGGTGTTCGCGTAGCCGATCTGGCCACCGAAGTTGACGAGAACCCGCTGCAGCAGCGGGAAGCTCCCCTCGCCCGTGCCCTCGACGTACAGCGGCTCGACGTACAGCAGGCCGGCGTCACCGATGGGCAGGGTCAGCAGGTTGCCGAAGACCGCGTTCGAGTTGTCGCTGTCGAACAGGGTGAGCTCGGGGCGGATCTCGTTGTTCGCGCCGAACGAGTTCTGCACCTGCGCCGGCCCCCGGAAGGGGGTGTTGCCGGGCAGTTGCAGCACCTGGATCTGCCCGTAGTTGTCCGGATCGCTGCCTGCCGAGACGAATGCCGACAGGTTCTCCCGCCGGAAGGCGTTGAGCGCGCTGGTCAGTTGGAAGGTGGCCTCGTCGTCACCCGGCCGCTGCGCGAGGATGTAGTACGGCGGCTGGGCCTCATCGATGTCCTGCGTCGGGTCGTTCGGGATCTGCCAGCGGTCGCTGCCCTCGTAGAACGCGATCGGGTCGTCGACGTGGTAGCGGGTCAGGACGTCCCGCTGGACCTTGAACAGGTCCTCGGGATAGCGGGCGTGGGCCTCCAGCTCGTCGGGCACCTGGTCACGCTGCTCGACGACACCCGGGAAGGCCTTCATGTAGGTCTGGAGGACCGGGTCCTCCTCATCCCACTCGTAGAGGGTGACGGTGCCGTCGTAGGCGTCGACGGTGGCCTTCACCGAGTTCCGGATGTAGTTGAAGGTGTCGTTCGGCAGCGCTGCCGTGCCCGTGCCGGTCAGCGAGTCCGCGGCTGCCTCACCCAGCTCCATCTGCTCGGAGTACGGATAGGAGTCCGACGTCGTGTAGCCGTCGAGGATCCAGGTGACCCGGCCGTCGATCACCGCGGGGTACGGATCGCCGTCCACCTCGAGGAACGGCGCGGCCTTCTCCACCCGGTCCCGGGGATCGCGGACGTAGAGCACCTTGGACTCCTCGTTGACCGCGCTGGAGAGCAGGAAGTTCCGCTCCCGGAAGTACACGGCGAACGTCAGCTGGCGGAAGAAGCTGCCGACCGCCACCCCACCCTCGCCGTCGTAGGTGTTGTTGACCTGCCGCTCGTCGGTATTCCCCTCACCGGGGAGGTCCGACTCGCGTGGCGCCGCGCCGTCGGCCGCGCCGACCACGGAGTAGTCGTCGATCAGCTCGCCGTAGTAGATCCGGCTCTGCTCGACCGGGATGTCGCCCTCCACGGGCAGGTTCCTGGTGGTGAAGTTCGGCTCGCCGCCGTCGGAGCCGGCCACGACCTCGTTCGCCGGTGCGGCGACGAAGCCGTGCCCGTGGGTGTACACGGTGTGCCGGTTGATCCAGGTGCTCTGGTTCTCCGACAGCCCGGCGCTGTTCAGCTCGCGCACCGCCACCACGTAGTCGCGGGTCTCGCCGTCCTCGTTCGTGTAGCGGTCGACGTCGAGCCGGTCGGGGAAGCCGTACCAGTTCCGGATCTGCTGGCGGGCGGTGAACGTGTCGGTGAGGACGTTCGCGGGCGCGGCGACGAAGCCGTGCCCGTGGGTGTAGACGGTGTGCCGGTTGATCCAGGTGCTCTGGTTCTCCGACAGCCCCGCGCTGTTGAGCTCGCGCACCGCCACGACGTAGTCGCGCGTCTCCCCGTCGTCGCCGGTGTACCGGTCGACGTCGAGCTTGTCCGGGAAGCCGTACCAGTTCCGGATCTGCTGGCGGGCCGTGAACGTGTCGGTGAGGACGTTGGGGTCCAGCAGGCGGGCGTTCGGGATCGTCTCGGTGTCGTTGCGCAGCTCGGCGAGCGCCACTTCCGGATCGACGTCGTCCCCGGTGGTCTGCTGCGCGTAGTCGACGTACTCGATGTCGTCCAGGTCGTAGGCCTGGCGGGTCATCTCGATGGCCCGCTCGATGTAGGGGGCCTCGCGCTCGTTGGCGCTGGGCTTGACCACGAACTGCTGCACGATCGCCGGGTAGGCCACCCCGATGACCAGGCTGGAGACCAGCAGCATGACCAGCGCCGCGGCGGGCAGCAGGAAGTTGCGGACGAAGATGTTGGCGAAGAACGCGATGGCGCAGACGGCGGCGACGAACACCAGGATCGTCTTGGGCACCAGCAGCGCGTTGATGTCGGTGTAGCTGGCACCGGTGAACACGTCACCGCGGTCGGAGTAGACCAGCCCGTAGCGGTCCAGCCAGTACGCCACCGCCTTCAGCGCGACGAAGACGCCCAGCAGCACCGAGACCTGGACCCGTGCGGCGGCGGTCAGCTTCTGCCCGGGGGTCTGCAGCCGCAGCCCACCGAACACGTAGTGCGTCACCAGGGAGCCGATCAGCGACAAGATGACGATGGCGAAGCCGAAGCCCAGCACCAGCCGGTAGAAGGGGTACTCGAAGACGAAGAAGGACAGGTCCAGGCCGAACTGCGGGTCGGTCTGGTCGAAGTCGGTGCTGTTGCGGAAGGTCAGCCACGTCTCCCAGCTGCCCTGCGCGGTGAAGCCGGCGAACAGCCCCAGGACGACGGCGACGGCGGTGAGGACCAGGCCGGCGCGCGGCTCCAGCGACTGCCGGTAGCGCTCCAGGTTCTGCTGCTCCAGCGACATCGGCCGGAAGGTGGGGCGGAAGCGGTAGGCCAGGTAGATGGCCAGTGCGGTCAGGCCGCCGGTCGCGACCCCCGCCACGGCGAACAGCAGTGCGCGGCTCTGCAGCTCGGTCCAGAAGACCTCGGTGTAGTCGGTCTCGGCGAACCAGAGGTAGTCGACGTAGACGTTGGTCAGCGAGCCGATCACGGTGAACAGCACGAGCAGCACGGCGATGGCGCCGAGGACCAGCTTCGCGCGGCGCGACAGCGTCGGCACCGGCACGGGGGGCCGCATGGCCACGAGCGGTCTCCTTCAGTTACGGGTCGTCAGGTGCGGATCCGGCGAGGCGGCCTCGGCCGCACCCCCGACGAGGTGGCGGCGCCCGACCCTGGGCGCGGTCCCCCGCTCATCCCAGCACAACGCTCCAGCGGCAAGTGGGTTCCCGGGTGTCCCGGGGGCCCGGAGCTCCCTGCCTCAGCAGCCGGCCGGGGTGCGCCCGGCCCGGAGATCGGCCAGGGCGGTGAGGGCGTCGTCGAGGGTCGCGACCTTCGCCAGCGGGAAGCCGGGGTCCTCGGCGGCCAGCGCCTCGGCGCAGTTGTCCGCGGGCACGAGGAAGAGGTCGGCGTCGATGTCGCCGGCGGCGACCATCTTCAGCGGGATGCCGCCGATGGGGCCGACGTCGCCGTCGACGTCGATGGTCCCGGTGCCGGCGACGAGCGCGCCCCCGGTCAGGTCCTCGTCGCCCACCAGGTCGAGGATGCCCAGCGTCAGCATCAGCCCGGCCGACGGGCCGCCGACGTCCTCCACCTGGATGTCGATGTCGAACGGGGCGGAGGGCTGCTGCAGGACGCTGATGCCGAGCACCGAGCCCTCGCCCTCCTCCGCGGCGCGCGTGGTGATCGTCGTGGTGCCCGGCTCGCCCAGCCGGGTGTACGCGACCGCCACCTCCGTCCCGGGCGGGACGGACGCGAGCACGGACTCCAGGGCGGCGAAGTCGGGCGTCGGGCGACCGTCCACCGATTCGAGGGCGTCCCCGTCCTGGAGGCGCCCCTCGGACGGCGAGTCCTCGGGAACGCCCCGGACCACGACCTTCTCCGGATAGCCCAGGTGGCCCAGCGCCACGGACTCGGCGGCCTGCTCCGAGGTGAGGAACGCGTCCCGGTTGGCCTGGCGGGTCTCCTCCACGGTGCGGTCGGGCGGGTACACCGACTCCTCGGGGACGACGGCCACCTCGTCGTCGAACCAGCCGCGCACCGCCTGCACCAGGCTGACCCCGCCCCGCCCCACGCCCACGGTGGTGAGGTTGAGGTTGCCCTCGACCTCGTTCCGCTCGCGGCCCTCGACGGCGATGATCGGCTCGCCCTCGATGTCGCCCAGCGTGTTGTAGGTGGGCCCGGGGACCTGGGCGACGTACGGCACGGGGAGCGTGGTGCCCAGCACCCCGAACAGCACCAGCAGGACTCCACCGGCGCTCAGGACGGCGATGCGACGGGTCACGACCGGCGAGAGTAGGCGAAGGAGCTGCTGCCTCGACCGGTCGCACGCTCCGCCGGGACCACGCAGGAGGCCGTCAGCTGCCGGCGAACGCGTCCACCAGCGGGAACGCAGGCGTCTACCGTGGACCCATGAGTGACGTCCCCTTCGGTTTCGGCCTGCCCGGCGACCGCGATCCCGACCGCCGCGAGGGCGACCAGGGCGGCGGTGACCCGTTCGGCCTGGGCGCGCTGTTCGGCGGCATGGCCGGCGGCGGCTCCCCCGAGGACGTGCTGGGCAAGATGCCGCTGTTCGCCGAGCTGCAGCGGCTGATGAACTGGTCCGGTGGCCCCGTCAACTGGGACCTCGCCCGGCAGAGCGCCATCAGCCAGCTCGCCGCCGGCCACCAGCCCTCCTCCGACGGCGAGCGGACCGCCGTGGCCGAGGCCCTGCGGCTGGCCGACCTCTGGCTGGACCAGGCGACCGAGCTGCCCTCGGGCATCGACCGCACGGCGGCGTGGTCGCGGGTCGAGTGGGTGGAGCAGACGCTGCCGGCGTGGGGCGCGCTCATCGACCCGCTGGCGGAGAAGGTCGTCGCCGCGATGACCAGCGCGCTGCCGCAGGAAGCGGCGATGAGCTTCGGCCCGATCGCCGGGATCATGGGCCGGATGGGCGGCGTCATGTTCGGCGCCCAGGTCGGTTCGGCGCTGGGCAAGCTCGCCGACGAGGTGCTCACCAGCACCGACGTCGGCCTGCCGCTGGCACCGGCCGGCACCGGCGTGCTGGTGCCCCAGAACGTCGCCGCCTTCGCCGCCGGGCTCGACCGCCCCGCCGACGAGGTGCGCCTGTTCCTCGCCCTGCGCGAGGCCGCCGCCCAGCGACTGTTCGCGCACGTCCCCTGGCTGCGCCAGCAGCTGCAGGACGCCGTCCACGCCTACGCCCGCGGCATCACCATCGACCGTGAGGCCATCGAGCGCGGGATCTCCGAGGCCATGTCCGGTGGCGGCATGGAGGGTCTGGACCCCAGCGACCCGGAGAGCATCCAGCGGCTGCTCGGCAGCGGGCTGCTGGAGCCGGAGGAGACGCCCGAGCAGGCGATGGCGCTGCGCCGCCTGGAGACGCTGCTCGCACTGGTCGAGGGCTGGATCGACACCGTCGTCGCCACGGCTGCCAAGGACCGGCTGCCCGGCCACTCCGCGCTCGCCGAGACGATGCGCCGTCGCCGCGCCACCGGCGGCCCGGCCGAGCAGACCTTCGCCACCCTCGTGGGGCTGCAGCTGCGGCCCCGCCGGCTGCGCGACGCCGCCACGGTGTGGGCAGCGATGACGCAGCAGCACGGCGGCGCCGACCGCGACCGGCTGTGGAACCACCCCGACCTGCTGCCCACGTCGGAGGACCTCGACGAGCCGATGGACTTCGTCGCCCGTCAGGGGCTCGACGACGAGCTCGAGGCACTGACCGACGGCGACGCCGAGCGGGAGAAGCCCGAGGAGGACTGAGGCGCAGTCCCCTAGTCGACGACGTCGGTGCCCGGTTCCTCCGCGGCGCCGGCGGTGTTGGCCAGCTCCACGCCCTCGAGGAAGCCGCGCGCTCGCTCGGCCCTCGGATAGCGCGCGACGAGGGCCCAGAACCGCTCGTCGTGGCCCGGCTCGAGCAGGTGGACCAGCTCGTGGACGAGCACGTAGTCCACGACGTACTCGGGCATCGAGCGCAGCCGGCTGGACAGCCGGATGCTGCGGTCGGCCGGGGTGCAGGAGCCCCACCGGCGCTGCTGGTTGTCCACCCAGCGCACGGACGCCGGCTCGGCCAGCCCGTCGAGGTGCGCCGCGGACAGCGCGCGGGCCCGCGCCATCAGCTCGTCGTCGCCGCCCATGGACCGGCGACGCCGCTCCTCGCGGGTCTGGAGCTTGGCCACCATCTGCTCCACCCACCGGCGTTCCTCGGCCGGGCTGAACGCGGCGGGGATGAGCACGACGGTGCGCCCGCTCTCCCGGTAGGCGGTGACGGTGCGCCGGCGCCGGGCACTGCGGCGGACCTCGACCAGGGACTCGGCGTCGCCCGCGACGGCCGGCGCGCCCCCGTCGCCCCCGCCCGTCCGGCGCCGGGCCATGGGCACGGCTCGGCCCGCACCCGGAGGCACCGGCGGGACGCCGGGCTCGGGGTGTGCGGAGGCGTCGGGGGGCGGTCCGTGCACGGGGGAACCGTAAGCCACTCCCCCGCCCGCGCGCCCGCCCACCGACACCCTCTCGGGTACAGGTCGCACGGACGGTGGACATGGACGCGCCCCGGCCGGTGACCGCGCGCCCCGACCGGTACGGTCCACAACCCTCGCGGGCGTATCGGTGCAGGTCGGAGCCGGTGGCAGCGGTGACGCCGGCGCGCCGTCCCCCGCTCCGCCCCCCGTCCGCGCACAGGGACACGCCGACGGATCCCCACGTGCTCCACAACCTTGTCCACAGGCTGTGGGAACCACCCCCGTACCGGACGGCCGCCGCCGGTATCGGGAGGCGCCGCCACGGGTAGCGTTCCTGCGCAACGACGCCCGGCGTGCGTGCCGAGGAGTCCCCGAGACGAGGAGATCCCGTGGCTGAGAGCTACAACGGCTACTGCGTGAAGTGCAAGGAGAAGCACGACTTCGACGGCGAGGTCAAGGTCAGCGAGTCCGGTCGCCGCATGGCGCAGGGCACCTGCCCGGTGTGCGGCACCAAGATGAACCGGATCCTCGGCAAGGCCTGAGCGGGCCTCACCACCGTCCGACGGCGGCGCTCCCCCTCGGGGGGACGCCGCCGTCGTCGTTCGCGGGTGGCCTGTGGACGGAGGTCCCGCGGTACCCGCCGGCGCTGTCACGCTCCTCCGGTGAGCGACACGGCCCGTCCCCTGCTCCCCGCCGCGGTCCCGCTGCTGCGGGGTGACGCCGACACCCTGCAGATCGGCGGCGTGGACACCACCGACGGCCTCCTGGTCAGCCCGCACCCGCACGGGCTGGCCCCCCTGCTGCGCAGCCTGGACGGGCGCCGGGTGCAGCGCGCCGTCCTCGCCGACGCCGCCCGCCAGGGGCTGGACGCCGACGCGGTGACCGCCGTCCTCGACGGGCTGCGCGCCACCCGTCTCCTGGTCGACGTCGACGCCGCCGACCTGCTGGCCGCCGACGCGGGGCCGGCCGCCGCCGCCCGCCGGGCCGCGGAGACGCCGCCGGTCGACGGGTGGCGTGCACGGCGCTCGGCCGTCGTGGTCGTCGACGGCGCCACGCGCGTCGGCACGCCGCTGGCCGCCGTCCTCGCGGCCAGCGGCGTCGGCCGGGTCAGCGTCCGGGACACCGGCCTGGTGGCCGCCGGCGACGCCGTCGTCGGTGGTGCCAGCGCTGCGGACGAGGGACGTCCCCGCTCTGCGGCCGCGGCCGACGCCGTGCGGCGGGCCAGCCCGCTGACCGACCTGCGTCCGGTGACCGACGGCGCGGCGCCCGACCTGGTCGTGCTCGCCCGGCCGTGGGCGGCGTCCGACCCCACCGCGGCCGGGTGGTCGCGGGCCGGCGTGCCGCACCTGGTCGCCACGGTGCGCGGCGCCACCGGTGTGGTCGGGCCGCTGGTGGTGCCGGGCGTCACCAGCTGCCTGCGGTGCGCCGACCTGCACCGTCGCGACGCCGATCCGCGCTGGCCGCGCCTCGCCGCCCAGCTGACCGCCGCGGACCCGCCGCCCAGCGGCGCGACGGTCACGTGCCTGCTCACCGCGGTGACCGCCGCGGTGCAGGTGCTCGCCTACCTGGACGGCAGCGCCGCCCCGCTGGCGCTGGATGCGACCCTGGAGCTGGCTCCGCCGGACCTGGTTCCCCGGGTCCGCCGCTGGACGCCGCACCCCGAGTGCGACTGCGGCCAGCGGGGGGACCGTCCGACAGGGGACAATGGCCCGTGAGCGCGCTCGCGGGTTCGCCCGAGACGCCTCCGTGCCGCCGCGGGGGCCGGGCACCGCGCCGACGAGGAGGACACGTGAGCGAGC
>Ga0210040_10001470_pt1 | contig 35489 bp, 32 predicted proteins | sample CryGeyCG12114_NA_FD_185462 | JGI IMG/M metagenome (GOLD analysis project Ga0210040, IMG submission 185462) | Groundwater microbial communities from aquifer - Crystal Geyser CG19_WC_8/21/14_NA (SPAdes) (version 2) | ecosystem: Environmental > Aquatic > Deep subsurface > Groundwater | place: USA...
TGCTGCTCCGAGGCTTTGCCCCTACGGACAGCCTGTGGCGTGTCGCCGCTGGCAGAAGGCCCACCGGGCCTTCTGCTTCAAGCGGCGCCACGCCTCAGGCTGCGCACTCCAAGCAGATGGCGCCTGTCTTGTCGTTGTGATCGAGCTGCGAACGGTGCTTCACCAGGAAGCAGGACATGCACGTGAACTCGTCCGCCTGAGGCGGAAGAACCACGACATCCATCTCGATGTCGGAAAGATCTGCACCCGGAAGATCGAAGCTGCCCGGGTTGTCTGCGTCCTCAGCGTCGACGACACCCGAAAGCTTGTCGGGCACCCGCTCTTTCAGCGCCTCGATGGACTCCGAGTCGTCATCGTTCTTGCGGGGCGCGTCGTAATCGGTCGCCATTTCATCCGTTCTTGTTTTTCGTGCCTCGAATCGGCGGCGACAGTCTGCACGATCACTCTGTGAACCGCAAACTCACCTGTGGATCCGCCGGGTGGTGTCGGAAGAACTTCCGCCGCGCCCCCGCTATTCCCCGGTTCAACGCCAAAGCAGTGGCATCCTGGGCGGACCCGAAAGGTGCGAGGAGACAGCGGCATGCACACACTCAGAGCCGTCGCGATCGAAAATGGCTTGGTCGTCGCGACAGATGCAGACGGAACCGAATTCCACGTCGAGATCGACGAACAGATCCGAGCGCGCTTGCGTGACTCCGCACCGCAAACCGGAAGCATTCGCAAGCTGTCGCCGCGCGAGATCCAGACCCAGATCCGCTCCGGAATGTCGGCCGAAGAAGTCGCCGAAATCACAGGCGCACCCCTCGAATACATCCAGCGCTACGAGGGCCCCGTCCTCGCCGAACGCGAATACGTCGTCGAATCCGCACTCGGAGTTCCCGTGCGGGCGCTCGCGGACTCCGACCCGGAAGCACCCACCCCGACTTTCGGCGGCGTCATCGGCGACCGTCTCGCGCAACTGTCCGCGAGAGGAGCCGAATGGGTCAGCTGGAAGGAAGCGACCGGCGGCTGGATCCTCAAACTCGGGTTCTCATCCGAAACGATCGAACATGATGCGCGCTGGCGCTTCGACCCCAAGAAGCTGACACTGTCACCGCTCAACGCCGAAGCGGTCGCCCTCTCCCAGCAGGGTGAGATCGGTGCGTCGCTGCTTCCTCGACTGCGCGCCGTCCCTGCCGACGCCGCGAACCCCGACACGGCCCGTTTCGATTCCGCCGTGTTCCAGACGCCCTTCCAAGTGGAACCCAGCGAACCGGAAGCACCACCGACGCGCGAAAGAAGCGGCGCGCACTCCGCCACAGCGGACACCGCACCGCACCACGAGCCCATCGCATACGGACGCGGAAGGGTCATCGAACCACGCACCGGCGCGATCTCGGTCATTCCCGAGAAGTCCGGCGCGGAACTCGGCGAGACCGGCGACCTCCTCGAGACGCTCCGCCGCCGCCGAGGCGAGCGGGAAGCCGCCGTCCACGAGGAAGCCGAAGCGGAAGCGGAGAGCACGACCCGATCACCGCATACGGCATCGATCCGCGTCCTCGAGCGTCCGATGACCATCGAACGCGATGACCGAACCGATCGTCCGAAACCCATGGCGGTAGAACGTCCCGCGAACAACTCCGAGACGGTTCCGGTCCGTCCCGCGCGACGCGGACGGACCTCCATGCCGAGCTGGGATGAGATCGTGTTCGGGGCTCGCCCCGACGACGAAGCCTGACCGAACTCCCGTCGCCATGACCGGAAGCACCACGTGCGCGATCGTGGGTGGCGGCCCCGCAGGCATCATGCTCGGCTTGCTGCTGTCTCGAGCGGGAATCGATGTGACGGTTCTCGAGAAGCACCCCGATTTCCTGCGGGATTTCCGTGGAGACACCGTGCATCCCACCACGCAGGTAGTGCTCGAGCAGCTGAGCCTCACCGACGCCTTCCAACGGATTGTGCGAGGCCGGGTGCGGATCATCACCATGGGCAGACCAGGGCACACCCTGCTGCGTGCCGAGGTCGCCACTGCAGCCCCTCGGGCGCGGTTCCGGGAGATAGCGTTGGCCCCGCAATGGGACCTCCTCGATCTCCTCGTCAACGAGGCGCAACGCTCCCCCCACTTTCATCTCAAGATGGCCGCGGAGTGCACCGGCTCATTGATCGAGCCGACCGGCGCAGTGACCGGAGTGACCTACCGCGACACCGATGGCGAGCATGCACTGCGGGCGGTGCTGACGGTCGCAGCGGACGGTCGGGATTCGAAGACGAGGGACGCGATCGGTTCCGCGTCGGTGGATCTCGGTGCCCCCATGGACGTTCTCTGGTTCCGGATCAGTCGCAAGGAAAGCGACGGAGACGGACTTCAAGGGATGCTCGGGCAGGGCGAGATCGCCATCGCGATCGATCGCGGAGACTACTGGCAGGTCGCGCAGCTCATCCCGAAAGGATCATTCGAGACCGTCCGCGAAGCCGGGCTCGAAAGCTTCAGAGCTCGTGTCACCGAGCTCCTCCCCTTCACCGCGGGCAGAACCGGTGAGATCGCCGGCTGGGGCGACGTCAAAATGCTGAACGTCGGACTGGCCCGATTGAGGCGATGGCATGGCCGCGGCATCCTCGCCGTCGGCGACGCCGCGCACACCATGTCTCCGATCGGGGGCGTCGGCATCAACCTCGCGGTTCAGGACGCGGTCGCGGCAGCGAACGAACTCGCCGGTCCCCTGCTGCGAGCTCAGCACGACCCCGACCGTTTCTCCAAGACGCTGAATCCGCTGATACTCGCGCGCATCGGTCGACGGAGGCTGCTCCCGACGGTTCTCACGCAGGCACTCCAGCGAATCGCTCAGCGCCGCGTCATCGGTTCGACTCTCGGCACAGGATCACCGAGGATCCCCTTCCTCATCGCCGCCGACCTGCGCAACAACGGCCTCATCGCCCGCCTCCTCGTCCGCGTGCTGGTCTATGGCGTCCGGCCCGAACGAATCAGGTCCCCTGCGATCCTCGACTCTTAGCTCCGCTGCGGGCGAGCGGCGCCCAGCCTGAGCAGCGGCACTTCACGCTCATCCGCGGTGAAGGATCCGTGCTGGCCGATCATCCGTCGAGAAGCATCGGAGGCGGTGCGGGTGTCGTAGTAAGCGATTCGATCTCGAGCGCCGACGAGGAGATCCCCGATGCGGGGAAGCACGTCTGCGTCGACCTCGCCGAAGATTCCAGCCCGGACCGCTTCGGCCCGCGTCATGACCCACGCCCGCGACCCCTCACTCCGGCGCCACACCTCAGCGAGTCGGTCGAGGTCGGCGGGAACGGCGTCCTCGTCGAGGTAGAGATGCAGAAGTCGGGGATCACCGCCGACGTGCCGGACACCCGTCACGAGGGCGGGAGCAGCATCGATCGCGATGTGCGACTCGAGCGGCACATCGACCATGCCGTGATCCGCAGTGATGAGAAGGCCGGCGTCGGAAGCGAGCGCACGCTCGCCCTCTGCCACCGCAGCATCGAGCTCTTCGAGCGCACTGATCCATCGGTCGGACGAAGTTCCGGCTGCGTGCGCCGCCATATCGAGCTCGGGAACATACACGTAGACGAGACTCGACGGCCGTTCGCGCGTGATCGCCGCCGCGACCGCGAAGCGCTCCGCGATATCGTCCGCCGCCACATATTCGGCGCCGCGCAGAGCGGCTGCGGTGAAGCCCGATGAGCGATAGCGGGACTGTCCAACGGCGACCGACCGCACAGTGTCCGCCGTCTGGAAGATGGTCGGGACGCGTTGCCACCGCTCCGGGTCGACGGAACCGGTGCCCCACCCCGTGAGCTGATTGACGAGCCGGTCGCTGGCCGGATCGAGGATCGAGTAGCCGACGACCCCATGCCGCCCCGGCACCTGACCCGTCGTGAAAGACGTGATCGCGGCAGCGGTCGTCGTCGGCCCGCCCGTGCGCGCGATCGAGTATCTGCCTATCGCGGCGGACAGGTTGCGGGCGTGGCCGGAACGCGCTCGTAGGTTCGCGATCCCGAGGCCGTCGACCAGAGCGACGACCGCAGAACGCATCGGTGGCAGGCGCAACGTGTTGGCTTCTCCGCGGATGGCGCTCAGGCAACTCGGGAGAACCGCGGCGAGATGGGGGCCGTCGCTCAGACCGGTAGGTACCATGAGGGGCATCGGGGCCAGTCTGTCACAGGCGTTGATCCGCATCCACGGCCCCGCGGAGCATGCTTCACCGCTGTCCCCCCGCAGACCAGGAAGACATTGATTCACGCCGTGCCCACCAGAGCCCCGTTGACCTCCGCTGCCCCGAAGGCGGCGCGATGAACGCCAAAGCGTCTGCACCCGGCGACGCGATCGTGGAGCGCATCCAAGACGTCGATGTCTCGACGGAGATGCAGGGCTCGTTCCTCGAGTACGCCTATTCGGTCATCTACTCGCGTGCGCTGCCCGACGCGCGCGACGGCCTGAAGCCCGTTCAACGCCGGATCCTGTATCAGATGGCCGAGATGGGCCTTCGACCCGACCGCGGGCACGTGAAGTCCGCTCGTGTCGTCGGCGAGGTCATGGGCAAGCTGCACCCGCACGGCGACTCCGCCATCTACGACGCGCTCGTGCGGCTGTCTCAGCCGTTCACCATGCGCCTCCCCCTCATCGACGGCCACGGGAACTTCGGTTCCCTCGACGACGGACCCGCCGCCTCGCGGTACACCGAGGCACGCCTCGCAGCCGCCGCCATGGCGATGGTCGAGAACCTGGACGAGGACGTCGTCGACTTCGTCCCCAACTACGACAATCAGCTCACTCAACCCGAGGTGCTGCCGGCCGCGTTCCCGAACCTCCTCGTCAACGGGGCGAGCGGTATCGCGGTCGGGATGGCCACGAATATGGCACCGCACAACCTCATCGAGGTCGTCGCCGGCGCGCGCCACCTGATCGAGCATCCCGACGCGACCCTCGATGACATCATGCGCTTCATTCCAGGGCCCGACCTGCCCACCGGCGGGACGATCTCCGGCCTCGACGGCATCCGCGACGCATACGCGAAGGGGCGAGGCAGTTTCAAGACGCGGGCTCGCGTATCGATCGAGAACATCACGCCCCGCAAAGCCGGTCTCGTCGTCACCGAGCTGCCGTACCTGGTCGGACCCGAGCGAGTCATCGAGAAGATCAAGGACGGCGTTCAGGCCAAGAAGATTCAGGGCATCTCCGACGTCAACGACCTCACCGACCGCAAACACGGGCTCCGGCTCGTGATCGGAATCAAGACCGGGTTCAGTCCCGAAGCCGTGCTCGAGCAGCTCTACCGGTTGACTCCGCTCGAAGAGTCGATGGGCATCAACAACGTCGCCCTCGTCGACGGTGGGCCGCGGACGCTCGGGCTCATCGAACTCCTGCAGGTGTACGTCAAGCACCGCATCGAGGTGGTGACGCGGCGAACGAAGTACCGGCTCGATCGACGCCGCGAACGACTCCACCTCGTCGACGGTCTGCTCGTCGCGATCCTCGACATCGACGAGGTCATCCAGGTCATTCGCACGAGCGACGACTCCGAAGGCGCTCGCACGCGCCTCATGGAGATCTTCGAACTGTCCGAGATCCAAGCCGAGTACATCCTCGAGCTCCGCCTCCGCCGGCTCACGCGTTTCTCGCGTATCGAACTCGAAGCCGAGCGCGACGAGCTCCGTGCCGAGATCGCGCGCCTCGAAGAGCTGCTCGGGAGCGAACAGAAACTCCGAGAGCTGGTCTCCGAAGAACTCGACGCGACCGCCGAGAAGTACGGGACACCGCGACGCACCCTCCTCACCGAGGCTGCGCCCTCGATCGCCTCCTCCGGGCGTGGCAAGAAGGCGGCGGTTTCGCTCGAGATCGCCGACGTCCCGTGCATCGTCGTTCTCTCGACCACCGGACGGGCGATTCGAGTCGACATCCCCGGCGGAACCGAACTCGAACGGCCGTCACGCCGCAGTAAGCACGACGCGATCGTCTCCGAGGTGCGCGGAACGAGCCGCGGAGAGCTCGGCGCCGTCACCTCGACGGGGCGGATCATCCGATTCACCCCCGTCGATCTCCCGTCGGTGCCTGCCAACTCCGTCCAGCTCGGCGCAGGGGCCCGGATCAGCGACTACCTTTCCCTCGGCAAGAACGAGCGCGTACTCGGGCTCGTATCGCTGACCGCCGATTCCCCCATCGCTCTGGGTACCCGCTCGGGGATCGTCAAGCGGATCACGGCGGGGAACTACCCCAACCGGCCCGACTTCGAAGCGATCGCCCTGAAGCCCGGCGACGAGGTGGTCGGAGTCTCCCAGACCACGGACGACGCCGAGCTGGTCTTCGTCAGCGCGGGTGCGCAGCTCCTGCACTTCTCGGCATCGGTGGTGAGGCCACAAGGAGTATCAGCAGGTGGCATGGCGGGTATCAACCTGGCGAGCGGCGACAGAGTGATCTTCTTCGGCTCCGTGGTGAAAGCGGAACACGCCATTGTGGCCACGGTGTCGACCGGCGCGACGACTCTCGCCGACATGGATTCGGTGCGGGCCAAGGTTTCGCTGTTCGTCGACTTCCCAGGCAAGGGCCGCGCGACCGGCGGGGTCCGCGCACACGGTTTCGTGAAGGGTGAAGACGCCCTCACGCTGGCCTGGGTCGGCATCGACCCGGCGCACGCGGTCGGCCCTGACGGAAGTGTCCGTGTTCTCCCCGATCCCGGAGCCAAACGCGATGCGTCCGGCGTACCTGTCGACGGGGTTATCGGTTCGATCGGATCCGCGCTCGGAAATTGACCACCGGTCAGGTTGCGGCTTCGGTTCCCGCGATGTTGACCATCCACTGCACACCGAAACGGTCGGTGAGCATGCCGAAGCTGTCGCCCCAGGGCGCTGCGGTCAATGGTTCGTCGATCTTCGCCGATTCGCTGAGCCCTTCCCAGTAGCGGGTCAGCTCGGTGGCGTCATCGCCGCTGAGGGAGACGTAAAAGGTGTTACCCGGCGCGAAATCCATCTGAGCGGGCACGTCGGCGCCCATCAGAGTCATACCAAGGGGCGTGCGCAACTGGGCGTGCATGAGGTTGTCCTTCTCCGCCGGATCGTCGGAGATCCCGAACTCGGCGAATGTGGTCACCGTCAGTTCACCGCCGAGCACCGACTGGTAGAACTCCATGGCGGCACGTGCCTGCCCTCGGAAGTTGAGATACGGGTTGAGGCTCACTGCCATGGTTCTCTCCGATCACGTGCCAGCCAATGTGGACAGCGTATACGAGAGGTTCAGGCGCGCCTAGACCGTCCTCGAACCGGCGCTCATCTCCTCTCGGAAACCCCTGCAACCTCGTTGTCGACGGCTACCGGCGTCTGTGTCCGGTGACTCCAGCCGAGGAGGAAGAAACCCGCGACCGCCGGGACGACCAGCGGGATGACTGCGAAAAGGCTCCCGGTGAGCACCACGGATATGACCACCGCGAGTACGCCGATGGTCAACTCGAGAGCCAGCACACGCACGCGACGCGACTGTCCCGCCGCGGAAACCCGTTTGGGAGTGACGATGAAGCGGGCTCGACGTCGAAGCAGGACACTTGCAGCCGCCCTGATGGCAAGGATCATCGTCGACCCGTACACCAGTGTGCCGAGCACCAGGAAGCGCGCGGCGCGCAGCACGCCATGCCGTGTGAAGAGGCGAACCGCTTCGGGCAGTAGCGGTGCGGCGACGAAGATCGACGTGAGGGCTGCCGCCCACACCGGCAGGATCGCCCCGTGTCCGTCACTTGCCAGGACGACGGCGGCGCCCACGACGACGAAGCCGGCCAGCGAAGCCATCGGCGGGTGCAGCTGCTCCCATACGAGGTCGACTCGCTCCCACCACCGGAGTCCCGAACGCGGCGCACGGCGGCGCGACTCGAGCATCAGCTCAGTGGCCCCTTCGATCATCTTCCGGTATTGGGTCCGGAAGGCGGCGTAGTCGACCGGGTAGTCCTCGAGGGTAACGATTTCGGGTGCGTACACCACCTGGTATCCGGCACGTCGCACCGCCATCGAGAAAGCGACATCCTCCATGACCAGTTCAGGCACGCCACCCGCGGCGGCGAATGCTTTCGTACTCACCATCGCGCCACGACCGAGAAAATGCGAGAAACCGACCTGGTCTCGCGCGGCTTGGGTCACCCGGATATGCGTGCCGAGGAGGCCTGCGAGAGCTCCCGTGAAGCGAGTGCTTCCGGGGCCCGCCTCGACTCTCGATTGCACGATCCCCACTCCCGGTTGCCCGACGAAGACACTGAGCGCTCGAGAAACGAAGTCGGGCTGGAGCACGGTGTCGCTGTCGAGGACGACGACGTAGTCGTACTCGGCGGCGATCTGAGACATCGCGTGATTCAGGTTGCCTGCCTTGAAGCCCGTGCGCTCCCGTCGACGAATGACCTGGGCGCCGGTGCGAGCGACGAACTCGTCGACCTCGGCGCGCATCTCCGGGTTCGACGAGTCATCGAGTATGACCGTGTCCACACCGACGGTCTGCCCCATGCTCGTACGCAATGCCGCTTCTGCGAAATCGTCGGCTGTGCAGTATAGAAGGGCGATGCGCGATCCTGGCGGGACATCGGCGAAAGCCGACACGGGTCGGGCGGCTCTCGAGCGCCACCACATCGCGAGACTTCGCGCTCCCCCGGCCCAGATCACCGAGAGCCCGCCGACGAAAGCCCACCACGCCCACGACTCGGCCAGGGAACCGCCGACCATCTGATCGGTCAGACCTACCCAGAGAAACGTCGCCGACGCGACGAGCAAGACCACCAGAGCTGTCCAGTAGACACCCGGGCTCTGCATCGTCAGTCGGCGGGCGTCGGACGAGCGCGGATGCAGCATTCCCCCAGTGGATCGCGCCACCCCGAGCATCCGCCGAGCGCGACGCACTATTTCAGCCTTTCGTCAGCCACGACACGTCAGCTCACAGCGACCGCGTGACGTCTCACGCGTCGATGCGTTCCTTGTCGAGCTGTGAGGATCCTTCGATGATGAACTCCTTGCGCGGGGCAACCTCGTTGCCCATGAGGAGCTCGAAGACCCGTTCGGCGTTCGCGGCGTCATCGACGCGCACTCGCCGGAGCATCCGCTGACCCCGGTCCATGGTGGTGGAGGCGAGCTGATCGGCGTCCATCTCACCGAGGCCCTTGTAGCGCTGAATCGGATCCTGATAGCGCTTCTTCTGCTTCTCGAGCCCCGCGAGGAGGCCCTGCAACTCTTTCTCGGAGTAGGTGTAGATGATCTCGTTGGGTTTGCTTCCCGGGTTCATGACCACCACTCGATGCAATGGAGGCACGGCTGCGAACACGCGTCCGTCTTCGATGAGCGGCCGCATATAGCGGAAGAACAGAGTGAGGAGCAGGGTGCGGATATGAGCGCCGTCGACATCGGCGTCACTCATCAGGATGATCTTGCCGTAGCGGGCGAGATCGAGATCGAAGGTGCGACCGGAGCCCGCTCCGACGACCTGGATGATCGAGGCGCACTCGGTGTTGCTCAGCATGTCGCTGATCGAAGCCTTCTGCACGTTGAGGATCTTGCCTCGGATGGGAAGCAGAGCCTGATACTCGCTGTCGCGTGCCAATTTGGCGGTGCCGAGCGCGGAGTCTCCCTCAACGATGAACAGTTCGCTTTGTGCGACGTCGTTGCTGCGACAATCGACGAGCTTCGCCGGAAGCGATGAAGACTCGAGGGCGTTCTTGCGTCGCTGCGTCTCTTTGTGCGCCCGCGCCGAGACGCGTGCTTTCATCTCCGCGACGACTTTGTCGAGCAGGACCGCGGACTGGGCTTTGTCTTCACGTTTGGTGGAGGTGAAGCGGTCGGTGAGCGCTTTGCTGAGCACGTTGGAGACGATTGAACGAACGGCCGGAGTGCCGAGGACCTCCTTCGTCTGGCCTTCGAACTGCGGTTCGGGAAGGCGCACCGTGAGGACCGCGGCGAGCCCCGCCAGGACATCGTCTTTCTCGACCTTGTCGTTGCCCACTTTGAGTCGCCGAGCGTTTGCTTCGACCTGTGTGCGAAGCACCTTCAGCAAACCCGCCTCGAAGCCCGCCTGGTGGCTGCCACCCTTGGGGGTTGCGATGATGTTGACGAAACTGCGCATGGTCGTTTCGTAACCGGTGCCCCACCGCAGAGCGATGTCGACCTCGCACTCGCGCGTTACCTCTGTCGGCACCATGTGCCCGTTCTCTTGGAGAACCGGCACCGTTTCCGTGAAACCACCGGAACCCGAGATCCGCCAGGTCTCGGTCACCCCCGCGTCGGGCGCCAGGAACTCGACGAACTCGCCGATGCCGCCCTCGTAGAAGAAGCGCTGCTCGACGGGCTCAGCGACACGCTCGTCACGGATCATGATGGCCAGTCCCGGAACGAGAAAGGCGGTCTGGCGAGCTCGGGAGACGAGATCGTCGAGCGAGAATGCGGCCTCGGGAGAGAAGATCTGTCGGTCAGCCCAATACCGCACCCGCGTGCCGGTGACCCCCTTGGCCACTTTTCCGATGACCGTGAGTTCACTCCCGGAAACGAATGGTGAGAACGCAGAGTTCGGACTCTTGTGACCCCCGCCGGCAACTCCGGGACCGTCGGCGAAACGTCCGGGTTCGCCTCGGTGAAACGACATGGCATAGGTCTTCCCGCCGCGGTCGACCTCGACATCGAGTCGCTCTGAGAGGGCGTTCACGACGGACGCGCCCACGCCGTGCAAGCCCCCCGACGCGGCATAGGAACCACTGCCGAACTTGCCTCCGGCGTGCAACTTCGTGAACACCACCTCGACACCGGTGAGGCCCGTCTTCGGCTCGATATCGACGGGGATTCCGCGCGCGCGGTCACGCACCTCGACACTTCCGTCGGCGTGCAGGACGACGTCGATCTCGTTGCCGTGTCCGGCGAGAGCTTCGTCGACCGAGTTGTCGATGACCTCCCACAGGCAGTGCATGAGACCGCGCGAGTCGGTTGAACCGATGTACATACCGGGACGCTTACGCACCGCCTCGAGTCCTTCGAGGACGGAGAGATGCCTGGCGGAATAGTCCTGTGCTGCCACGCGGCAAGGCTAATCGCCACCGCTGACAGCGCCCGCGCTCCACGCCGCACGGCCCTTCTCTGCGAGGCGCCGCGATTGTGACGGCCACGAGGCGAACCGGTAACGATCTGCTACGCGCAGAGCGAAACGGCGACACACTGAGGGAAGGAGGAACAATGGCGTGCTTTCATTGTTCAACTCAGTGACGAACAACACGACGAGGAGCAGGACATGTCGAACACCGCAACAGACTCGCTTGACGCTCCTACCTACGAGCTCACGGCTTTCGATCGCTGCGACAGCTGCGGCGCGCAGGCATACATCCGGGTCGAGCTCGGAACGGGAGAGCTTCTCTTCTGCGCTCACCACGGAAAGAAGTACCAGGACAAGCTCGAGGGTGTCGCCCGTAGCTGGCACGACGAGTCGGGCCGCCTCACCAGCTCGTAGCACTGGGTCACAGACCTCTTGAATAGGCCCGCCGGTTTTCCTCCGGCGGGCCTATTTCCGTTGATCCGAAACTCAGCTCGTCGAGTCGAAGGCGACCGCGAGATCACGGAAGAAGGCACTGATCACGGCCAGCTCTTTCTCCGATCGTTCCTTGGCGACACGCTCGAAGCGAGTGGCGTACTCGTCGTAGTTGCTTTGAATAGCCTGGCGACCCGCGGAGGTCAGCTCGACGAGGGTGCTGCGCCGGTCATCGGGGTTCGCGCTACGCACGACGACGCCATGCACCTCGAGCCTGTCGAGCAGCGCGGTGACTGCGCCGGTGGACATCGAGAGCGCGGCCGCGAGGTGCTTGGGAGTGACGGGCTCCCCCGCCTCCAATATCCGCGCCATCGCCTGCATCTCCGTCATACCGACGCCGAGTTCGCTGGCGAAACGGCGGCGAAGCGTATCGATGGTGCGGACGAGTTCGGCTGAGGCCACCATCGCCTCGATGTGTCCAGCTGGAGCCCCGGTCGTCAACCAGTTCTCGGGCAAATTCGGCGAGTCGGACATGATTCCTCATTTCCTCGCACGAGCTTTCTCGCACGCATAGTTGCCGGTGATGCCGGTCACTCAATCATGACACCGATACCCCTGCAATCGAGTAACCCCCATTTCGAGTTACTTTGGGCCAAAGTAACTTGACGTGCGAGATTCTTGGGCAATAACTTGCTTTTACGTCGAAGAGACGTGACCGGGCTCATGGGGGGAACGGTCGATCTCAAGGAGCTCAAGTCATGTCATCGTCCACCGGCCTTCGCACCGCTCGCCTCGTCAAATGGGCGGCCATCCCTGCCGCCCTCGTACTGAGCGCCGGGGTAATCGCCCAGGCGTCGTACTCCGCCTTTTCGGCAACCACCTCGAACAGCGGCAACAGCTGGGCCGCCGGAACCGTCGCGCTCGCTGACGACGATTCGAGCACCGCTCTCTTCAGCACTGCGAACGCGGCGAACCTCAAGCCCGGTTCGACCGGCGCGAAGTGCATCGCGGTCACCTCCTCTGGTTCGCTTCCTTCGGTCGTCAAGCTCTATGCGACCAACGCCACAACGACGAACAGCCTCAGCTCGAGCATCACGATCTCGATCGTGCAGGGAACCGGTGGCGGCTTCGGCTCCTGCACCGGCTTCACGCCCCTGACCTCAGGATCCTCGCTGTACTCCGGCACCCTCGCCGCCTTCGCGGCGAGTTCAACCAGCTACGCCTCAGGAGTCGGCAGCTGGGCGCCGACCGGTGCTGCAGCCGAGTCGCGCACGTATCAGATCAGCTACACGCTCGACGCCGGCGCCCCGAACACTACGCAGGGCGGCACCGCGGCAATCGGCTTCACGTGGGAGACCCAGAACAGCTGACCCTGCCATCAGGAGCGACGAACGGCACACGGGGACACGGGGACAACATGACGACACAGGAATCGACCGGGGGCGGTAATCGCTCACCGCGTCGCCTCCCGCTTCCCGTAGCCGCCGTGATCGCATCGTCCGCGCGCGCAGTCCTCCTTTCGGCGGCCTCTCTGCTGCTGTGGGCCGCGCTCCCAGCGGTGTGGGGATGGACGCCGACGACGATCCAGAGCGACTCGATGGCGCCCGCCATCCGCGCCGGCGATGTCGTCGTCGCCATGCCGGTCGACGAGGACGCACTCACCCCCGGTCTCGACGTACTGGTGCGGGACCCCGATCATCCTGACCGTCTGCGCTTCCACCGGTTCGTGCGATGGACCGACAGCGGCGAACTGATTCTGAAGGGCGATGCGAACGCGGAGCCCGACTCATCGAGCATCCCCGTTGCCGACGTGGTCGGGATCGGCGTCATCCGTGTACCGGCGGTCGGCCTACCCATCGTGTGGCTCCGCCAGGGCGACATCATCCCGCTCGCCCTCTCAACACTCGCGGTCGGAGTTCTCTTCGTACTGTCGGCGCTCGACCCGACGACGCCCCCGCCGCTGCGCTTGCGTTCAACGCGAGACGGCCGCTCGCGCTTGCAGCTGCGCCGCTCAGACCGAAGCGGCGTCGGACTCGCAGCGACCGTGGTGTCGATAATCGCCGTCACCGGCATCTCGGCGCTGCTTCCCGGCCAGTCGGCGTGGGCGGCCTTCGGGTCGTCGAGCCCGAACCCCGCCTCGAGCCTCGCCGCGGCAAGCACGTACGAGTGCCTGACCGCGACACCGCCCTCGACTCCCTGGCTGTTCTACGGCTTCGCGGAGATCAGCGGAACCTCGGCGAATGACACCTCGGGCAATGCACGCACCGGCACTCTGCGCAACGGCGTGACTCGTACTGAGGGTGGATGCGTTGCCGGGTCGACGCCTTCCGTCACCCTGAACGGATCGACCGGCTTCATCAGCACACCGACCGCCGTGTCATCACCGGCGAACTACACGATGGAGATGTGGTTCAACACGACCACCACTCGCGGCGGGCGATTGATCGGGTTCGGCAACAGCCAGACGGGGACCTCCACTTCGACCGACCGTCATATCTACATGACGAATGCAGGGAAGCTGGTCTTCGGCGCCGCTCCCGGCGGGACGGCGACGACCATTTCAAGCACCGCTAGCTACAACGACGGGACGTGGCACCATGTCGCCGCGACGCTCGGCACGACCGGCATGAAGCTCTATGTCGACGGCACCCAGGTGGCTGTGAACACCCGGGTGACCAGCGGCCGGACCCAAACCGGGTACTTCCGCATCGGGAACGACACCCTGTCAGGCTGGACGAGCGCCCCCACCAGCAACTACTTCGCGGGTTCGATCGACGGAGTCGGAATCTACGGATCGATCCTCACCGCGACCGCGATCGCCGAGCGGGGCGCAGAAGGACACTAGGGACGGGTGGTCACGGACCCGATCAGCCTGTCAGCTTCTCAAGCCGCGCACGGCTTCGGCGAGAAATTCGGCGCCTGCTGCGTCGTGGACCAAGTCACCGAGCACGATCACCTCGTACGGGCGTTCGAGGATGCCGTCGGATGGGCGTACATCGACGTGGGCGACCTCGAATCCTGCCGCGTGGAGAGCATCGGCCATCTTGTAGTCGCTGCGGGAGTCTCCGACAGTCCGCCATCGCGCAGGAAGCTCGCCGTGCGATGAGAAGTATTCGAGCGCCCGTCGCGCACCGTGATCTTTGTCGAGGGTGATCGACTCGATGTCGGTCGAGATGATCGTCGGGTCGATGCGGAAGGGAACCCGCCCATCGGCATCGGGCTGTTCGCGGTTCCCGAGTCGGATTCCGAGCCCGTGAGCCGCGACCACTTCGAATGCGGCTGCATCGAACTCGCCGCGCACCGCGCGATAGGCCGCCGAGTCGACGTCGGTGCGCTGTTCGACAGAGATCATGGCGCGTTTGGTGTCGTCGAAGAACATTGCGTCAGCGAAGCGACGCGAGACCAGATCACGGATCGCGTCGACGACGACACCGGGGAAGGCCACCGCCTCCTCGACGGAGATCTCACCGACTCCCTGTGGCGTGATCTCTGCCCATACCGCACCCTTCTCGAATACCCCGAACATGCCTGCTCCCCCGGCGCGGAGCGCAGCTCCGAGCCCCGCGCCGAGGAGAGGTTCCACCAGCTGGTCGCGGATGAACGCATCGGAGCGTCCGGTGATGAAAGCGATCGGTACCCCCGCGGCGGTGAGGGTCACGAGATCGTCGAGGATGCCCGGAATGGCTACCGTGCGACTTTCCGGACTTGCAAGCGGACCATCGACGTCGAAGAGCAGACCGAGATTGGGCATGGGGCCATTGTCGCGCAAGGCTCAACGCAACCCGACGCAGTCGCCGGTCAGCGCAGAAACACCGAAACGCGGGAGCGCGCCAGCTCTGCCGCCGCGGAATCGTACTCATCGGGCAGCGAAGAATCAGTGAAGGAATGCCCCGAACCCGGATAGAGGGAGGTCTCGATCGAACCCTCTGCCGCGTGTACTTCCGCCTGGAAGAGGTCAGCGAGTTCGAGGCTTCCGGGGCGCACGCCGAGGACGGAGTGGAAGATCGCGAGAGAGGCCATGACCGGACAGTACCGAGCGCCGCCGACATACACCGGTCACGCGCTACGGGGCGATGCCGACGACGGCGGTCCCGTCGAACTCGTCTGAGCGCACGACCCGCGCGTCGAATCCGTCGGCGGCGAGGATGCGGAGGTCCTCGGTCGATTGCCGAGCACTTGTCTCAACGATGAGGCTTCCGCCGGAGCGGAGCCAGCTCCGAGCCTCGACGCTGATACGGCGATGCAGGTCGAGCCCGTCGTGTCCGCCGTCCAGTGCGGCGCGGCTTTCGTGATCTCTGGCCTCGGGCGGCATGTTGGCTATCTCTTCCGTCGGCACGTAAGGGGCGTTCGCCACGATGACATCGACCTTTCCCGTAAGCGTGTGGGGAAGCGGTGAATAGAGGTCACCGCGGACGACCGTCGCCCGTCCACGAAGATTCACCCGTGCGTCACTGAGCGCCTGCTCATCGATGTCGCTCGCGTAGACCGTCACATCGGGTCGCGAATCGAGCAGTGCGGCACTCACCGCTGCCGTTCCACAGCACAACTCGGTCACGATGGCGCCATGCGGGGCGCGCGCGATGACCTCGTCGACCAGAACCCTGCTCCTCCTTCGCGGCACGAAGACCCCACGAGACACAGCGATACGCAATCCCGCGAACTCCGCCCAGCCGAGGATGGTCTCGAGCGGTTCACCGTCGACCCGTCGACGAACCCACCGGTCGAGCTCGGTGACGCTGGCCGCTTCGCCGGCGAGCAGCTCGGCCTCCTCTTCGGCGAAAACGCATCCTGCCGCGCGCAGCCTGCCGACCAGGCGATCGAGCTGATACTCGTCGATCATCCGCCCGCAACCCCGTCGAGATAGAGCCAGCGACCGTTCTCTCGAACGAATCGGCTCCGTTCGTGGAGGACGCCGGCTCCCGCCGCGTCTCGGTAGACCGCCCGGAACTCGACGACCCCCTTCTCGTCGAGCTCCTCACCATCGACTGTGTCGACGATCTGCAACCTGCGCCACTCGGTCCCGTCGTCGAGTTCGATCGACGACGGTCTCGTGGACGGATGCCAGGTGGCCTGCAGATGTTCCGACCGGCCGACAGCGAATGCTGAATACCGGGATCGCATGAGCGCAAGGGCCGTCGTTGCGAGCGCCCCTTCGAGGATCGGGGCGCAGCACAGGTCGTATGGCGAACCGGAGCCACACGGGCACTGATCGTCTCGGAGGGGCACGCGACGATTCTCCCCTGTTCACTCATCGACTGGCTCGAGGCACCGCCTAGGCTGTGGCACCGGAGGAAGCGAAACGATGTCGAAAGACCTGCTCGAGACCTGGACCCCGGCGCACGGCAGGACCCCACCCGACCTGTCGCTGTGCACGCTGCTGACAGAGCGATTGCGCAGCGGGGCGGACGAGGTGTTCGCCGAACGCAAAAGCGAGGGCGGTACTTTCGACGCCGTGACGGTCGGGACATTCGCTGCCGACGTGTTCGCTGCAGCGCGCGGCTTCGTCGCCCTCGGAGTGCAGCCCGGCGAGCGCATCGGCATCATGGCGAACACACGTTACGAGTGGTCGGTACTCGACTTCGCGATCCTGTTCAGCGGCGCGATCACCGTCCCGATCTACCAAACCTCCTCGGCCGAGCAGGTCGAATGGATCGTTTCGGATGCTGGCGTCCGCTTCGTCATCGTGGAAACCTCCGACATGGCCGACCTCGTCGGTCCGTTGGTCGGGTCGACGATCCTCGACCGCATTCTCTCGATCGATGGCGGCGCCTTGGCTCAACTCACCGAGCTCGGCGCAATGATCGACCAAGGAGTCGTCGACGCGCTCGGAGCAGCCGCGAATCTCGACACTCTCGCCACCATCGTGTACACCTCGGGAACGACGGGACGCCCGAAAGGCGTCGAGCTCACGCACGGGAACTTCGTCGTGCACGTGCTGAACGGCGCCGACGACCCGAATCTCGGCGGCGTGGTGACAGGCCAGGACAAACGCACCCTCCTGTTCCTGCCATTGGCGCACGTCTTCGGACGCTTCATCAACTTCCTCTGCCTCTACTCGGGCTCGGTGGTCGGCTACTCCCCCAGCACCAAGTCGCTCGTCGCGGATCTGCAGGCCTTCCGTCCCACTTGGCTGCTCGCCGTGCCACGGGTATTCGAGACGTTCTACAACTCGGCGGACACCCTCTCGGGCGGCGGGCCGCGGCAGAAGATCTTCCGCTGGGCGGCGGCGGTCGCGCAGGACTACTCGCGAGCGCTCGATGCCGACGGACCGTCGCCGGTGCTACGGGCCAAGCGCGCCGTCGCCGATCGGCTCGTATTCGATCGGATCCGGGCAGCGATGGGTGGCCAGGTGACCTACGCGATCTCGGGCGGCGCTCCGCTCGCGGTCTGGCTCGGTCACTTCTTCCGCGGAATCGGGATCACCGTGATGGAGGGTTACGGTCTCACCGAGCTTTCGGCTCCGACCGCGGTCAACCGTCCGGGCCTCATCAAGATCGGCAGCGTCGGAGCCCCTTACCCGGGCACCGGCGTCCGGATCGCGGACGACGGAGAGATCCTCGTCAAGGGCCCGAACGTGTTCCGCGGTTACCGCGGCAACTCCGCGGCGACCGCTTCGGACTTCCGCGACGGCTGGTTCCTCACCGGCGACTACGGACGGCTCGACGACGACGGTTACCTCTTCATCACCGGGCGCAAGAAGGAGATCATCGTCACCGCGGGCGGCAAGAACGTGCAACCCGCCGCGCTGGAGAATGCGATGCGCGCCAATCCCCTCATCTCCGAAGTGGTGGTCATCGGCGATGGCCGCCCGTTCATCGCCGCACTCATCGCCCTCGACCCTGCCATGTTGCCCGGTTGGCTGAAGAGCAAAGGACTCCCCGAGCTCAGCCTCGCTGAAGCCGGGGAACATCCTGCAGTGCGCGCGGAACTCGACGCCGAGATCGAACGAGCCAACCGCTCGGTGTCGCGCGCGGAGGGGATCCGCAAGTACGGTGTGCTGCCCCGCGAGCTGAGCGAGGAAAACGGCGAGCTCTCCGCTTCTCTCAAAGTAAGGCGGAAGGTCGTCCTCGAGCATTTCGCCGACGTGGTCGACGGCGTCTACCGCTGACGGCGCTCCTCTACGCCGAGCCGAACGAAACGACGGGCTCGTCGGCGAGCGGCAGACCTCGTCCCACTGCGGTGCCGACGACGAAGCGCCATGCGATCTCGGCCATCAGACGACCCCCGCGCCGAACGCGAGGCCGAGGAGATAGGTGACTGCTGCCGCGCCGTATCCGATCAGCAGTTGACGAAGCGCCCTCCGGAACAACGACGTTCCGGAAAGCAGACCGACGATCGTGCCGGTAGCGAGAAGCGCGACGCCGACGAGCGCCGAGGCGAGCAGCACAGCGGGCACGCCCGACATCCCCAGAAGGTAAGGGAGCACGGGAACGATGGCGCCCGACGCGAAGAAGATGAAGCTCGAGACCGCAGCACTCCACCCTGTACCGACCGCTTCATGGGTCGCGATCTCCCCCGTCGCGGGGCTCGGCAATCTCTCGCGCCCTGCGAGCACGGCCGAGGCTTTGGCGAGCGCCGTCACTTCGCCCATGCCTCGCGCTCGGTAGATCAGGGCCAGCTCGTTGGCATCGACATCGAGCGCGCCGACGGCGCTGTTCGCCGCGTCGCTCGGCGCCGAGCCCGCAAGCAGTTCCCGTTGGCTCCGGACGGAAACGTATTCGCCGGCTCCCATGGACAGTGCACCGGCGAGAAGGCCCGCGAGCCCGGTGAAGAGAACAGTGCCTGTGGCTGCTCCGGTCGCGCCGATGCCGAGGACGAGCGCGAGGTTGCTCACCAGGCCGTCGTTCGCGCCGAACACCGCTGCGCGGAACGTCCCCGAGATCCGGCTGCGCCCGCGTGCGGCGAGGGCACGCACCACTTCCTCGTGAATGCGCTCATCCGCAGCCATGCTCTCGGTCGCGTCCACGTCGTCGGCGTACGGAGTCCGCGACTCGGCCCGTTGCATGAGCGCGAGGATGAAGACTGAGCCGAACTTGCGTGCGAAGAAGGCCAGCATCCGAGTCCGCAGGCCGATGGGCGGGTCGTTGCGCAGTCGATCGCCGAGGAGATCACGCCAGTGCTGCTCGTGCCGACCCTCGGCCTCGGCGAGGGCGAGCAGAATCGCCCGCTCCTCCCCTGTCCGGCGAGAGGCGAGGTCACGGTAGACCTTGGCCTCAGCCCGTTCGTCGGCGAGGAACCTCCGCCACCGCCGGACGTCGGCTCTGTCCGGTTCCTCCCGGGTCGCTGTGCCTGCCACCCGTCGATTCTGACAGCCGAAGCGTGCGGACCGGGGAGGACGTCCCCCGTCAGCTTTTCCGGAAGGGGCGTCCACTAGGGTCGCCCGCATGGCTGCGGTTGAACTCCTCCTGGTCCGACACGGCGAAAGCGAGGGCAATCTCGCTGCTGCCGAAGCCGACAGGGCTGGAGCCGAACGCATCGATCTCCCTGCGCGCGATGCCGACGTGCGACTCTCGGTGACGGGGCGCGAGCAGGCTCACGCTCTCGGACGCCACCTCGGCCGGCTCGACCCGTCCGCGCTGCCCGAGGCGATCTGGGTCTCGACGTACCGCCGCGCTCGAGAGACGACGGCCATCGCGCTCGAAGCTGCGGGCCTCGACCTTCCGATCCGCGTCGACGAGCGGCTCCGCGATCGCGAGCTCGGTATCCTCGACGGCTACACCGTCCGAGGGGTCAAGACCCTTTTCCCTGAAGAGGCGACGCGTCGAGCCTTCCTTGGCAAGTTCTATCATCGGCCGCCGGGCGGAGAGTCGTGGGCCGATCTCGCACTCCGCATCCGTTCGGTCCTTCGGGACATCGACGAGAACGAGGCCGGTCGAGTGATGATCGTCAGTCACGACGCTGTGTCATCGGTCATCCGCTACGTCACCGAACGGATCGAAGAGAACGACCTGCTCGAGGATGCGCGGCGCAACCCGATGCCCAACACAGGTGTGACCCGGCTCGTCCGTCCGTCGGGGGCTGGCCGGTGGACGCCGGACAGGGTGAATTCCGTCGAACACCTCGAAGCCGAGAACGCTGAGATCACCGAACACAGTGGAGAAGCCGATGACACCGAAGCCTGAGCGAGTCACTCCCGGACTTCTGCGCGCCCGCCCTCTGCCCGAGCCGGGCTCTTCGAAACTCGACCGCGGCGATGTGCTCGTCATCGGCGGGGCACGGACGACTCCCGGCGCAGCAGCGCTCGCGGGACTCGCGGCGCTGCGCGTAGGAGCGGGTCGTCTCACGCTGGCGGTCGCTGGGAGCGTCGCCACGTCACTCGCTGTCGCGCTGCCCGAGGCTGCGGTGATCGGGCTGCCCGAAGACGATTCGGGGTGTGTGCTGGGCAGTGCCGCCGGAAACCTCGAGGGCCGAGTCGAATCGGGCTGCATCCTCTTCGGCCCGGGGCTCGACGATCTCGACGAGACCTCGAGCCTGCTGCGCGCGCTCGGCGGGATGATCGGCGACGAGGCCACCGTGGTGCTCGATGCCTATGCCCTCGGCGCGCTTGCGAAAGACCCGTCGCTCGGCGAGCCGTTCGCCGGCCGGCTGGCGATCACACCGAACCCGACCGAGGCAGGCATCCTTCTCGGCCGGGACATCAAGGACCTCACCGACGACGTGTCAGAGCTCGCGCGTCGATTTCAGGCGGTCGTCTCCTGCCAGAGCACCATCGCGAACCCCACGGGCGGACTGTTCGTCGTCGAAGCCGGAGGACCGGGCCTCGGAACGTCCGGCAGCGGCGACGTGCAGTCGGGAGCGTTGGCCGGTCTCGCCGCCCGCGGCGCCGAACTCACCGATGCGGCCCTCTGGTCGACGTACCTGCATGCGGAAGCAGGCGATCGCCTTGCACAACGGATCGGCCCGCTCGGCTATCTCGCCCGTGAATTGCTCGACGAGCTGCCGCCGATCCTCGCCCAGCTGTCCTAGCTGGTCAGCGCGGGTCGGATCGACAGCGGAGCGCGGAACACCGAGCGCGGATTCTGCAAGGCGGCAGGGATCGCGAAGTCCGTCCTCGCCCACTCCCCCGTGAATTCGGCTGTGCGGGTGAGGTAGGCGGCGGAGTCGGCAACGAGCGATTCGACCTCGCCGACGATCGTCGCCCGGGCGACGCTCGCACTGTTGCCGACCAGCACACCGATCTCGATTCCCGGTACGACGAAATCGACGAACTCGCTGACCTGCGCCCGCCAGGCAGGGGTTTCCTTACCGCGTGGCGACCGTTCTCCTACGGCCACGATCCCGGCTTCCCGCCACGCATCGAGTTGGTCGGGACTTTCGGCACGAACGACCCATGTCGGCAGCGACGGAATCTCCGGTTGTTCGGGCGGACTCGCAGGAGCGCCCGGCCACACGTAATCGAGGTCTCCGGGGGTTCCTGGGAACTTCGGGGTGTAGTACTCGGCGTCTTTCCGGATCAGGTTCGACCGGTGACTGCGATGCACGTTCTCATCGCCGAGCCAGGGCGGCAGCAGACCACGGCCGGCGAGCTCGTCCTGAGAGAGCTCCGCGGCGTCCGGCGCGAACTCGGCCATCAGAGTCGCCGTACTGTCGGCGTGACCGCGCGCCAGCCATTCGCGGACACTCGCGAGCCCGTATGCGGTCAAACCCGCGCGGTAGCCCCGCCACATGACCGACACCGGGTGGTTCTGCCAGCCGTAGCTCGGCATCAGCGAGGCCCGCAATAGCTGGAGCGTCTCGACACGCTGTTTGCCGAGCCGAGGGTTGTCGAGGCTTGCAACGCTTTCGGCGAAGTCCTCGAACGGGAGGAAGGTCTGCACGGGTCCTAGTGTCCGGCCATGCGCTTGCGAAGCAGCTCGATGCGCGCCTGCAACTGGGTGACGCTGGCCTGCGCCACCGCCGGTCCCCCGCAGATGCGACGGAGTTCGCCGTGCACCTGGGCGTGAGTGTCACCGGAGGTCTTCGCCCACAGCCCGACGAGACTGTTCAGAAGGCTTCGCTGCTCTTTGAGATTGCGGTACATGGGCGCCGCCTCCTCCGAGCCGGCCTCGCGCTGCGGTTTCTCCTGCCGCCGATGCTCCTGCCGGGACTGCCGGTGCTTCAGCAGATCGCGCACCTGGTCCGGTTCGAGCAGGCCCGGAATGCCGATGAAGTCGAGCTCTTCCAGGCTTCCGATGTCGGCTTCGAAACCGAATTCGCCACCCTCGTAGAGCACCCGGTCGAAGGTCGCGTCCGAGCTGACGGCTTCGAAGTCGAACTCCTGCGTGAGCGCGTCAGAGGCTTTGTCCGATCGGTTCGCCGCTTCGAGTAGACCGTCTTCGAGGCCTGGCCCGTTCGGGTTCTCGTCGCTGTCGCGCCGGTCGAGTGCGTGGTCGCGCTGCACCTCCATGCTGTTGGCGAGCGCCATGAGGTTCGGCACGTTCGGGAGGAACACCGATGCCGTCTCTCCACGGCGCCGTGCCCGGACGAAGCGGCCGATAGCCTGCGCGAAGAACAGCGGAGTCGCCGACGAGGTCGCATAGACGCCGACGGCGAGGCGCGGGATGTCGACGCCTTCCGACACCATCCGCACCGCCACCATCCACCGCTTCGTGTTGGTGGCGAACTCGGCGATGCGCGCCGAGGCGCCCTTGTCATCGGAGAGGACGACGGTGACTTCTTCACCGGAGATCTGCTCGAGCATCTTCGCGTAGGCACGCGCGACGAACTGGTCGGTGGCGATCACCAACCCGCCTGCGTCGGGGACGCCGCGGCGCACCTCGGTGAGACGCAGGTCCGCGGCACGGAAGACCGAAGGAATCCACTCGCCGGCTGGGTCGAGAGCGGTGCGCCAGGCCTGCGAGGTGATGTCTTTGGTGTTGCCTTCGCCGAGCTTCGCCTCCATCTCTTCGCCTGCCGAGGTGCGCCACCGCATGTGCCCCGCGTAAACCATGAAGAGGACGGGTCGGACGACACCGTCCATGAGCGCTCTGTCGTAGCCGTAGGCGTAGTCGGTGCGCGAGACGCGGATACCGTGCTTGTCGGGCGCGTAGTCGACGAACGGGATCGGCGCCGTGTCCGAGCGGAACGGGGTTCCGGACAGCGAGAGCCGTTTGGTGGCCGGCTCGAACGCTTCCCGGATCGCGTCTCCCCAACTCAGTGCATCACCACCGTGGTGCACCTCGTCGAGGACGACGAGCGATCGCGACGATTCGGTCAGCTGCCGATGCAGCGCGGCGTCGGCGACGACCTGCGCGTAGGTGACCGCGATGCCGTGGAAGTGTCGGCCGTACCAGCGGTCTTTGTTGCGGAAGGCCGGGTCGAGGTGGATGGCGACACGCTCGGCGGCGTCGGCCCACTGCCGTTTGAGGTGCTCGGTGGGGGCGACGACGGTGAGCCGGTCGATGTCGCCACGAACGAGGAGTTCTTTGGCGAGTCTGAGCGCGAACGTCGTCTTACCGGCGCCCGGCGTGGCGGCTGCGAGGAAGTCGCGCGGCTCACGGGAGAAGTACTCCTCGAGCGCTTCCTCCTGCCACTTACGCAGCTTTCCGGCGGTCCCCCACGCTGCGCGCTCAGGGAACGAAGGGCTGAGTCCCTCCGTCCATGCGTGGGGAGTCGCGTCGTGGTCAGCTCCCGGAGACGGTGTCTCGGACGGGGTTCCGAACGCCTGAGCGGCGGGGTCGGACTGTGGCTGGCTCACTTGATCAAATGGTACCGGCGCCTCTCCTTTTCCGCCGCGACATCAGGGCGCCGCGTCGGCTCGCCGGCGTGTCGCCGTGGCTGGTGGCAGCCGTGCACGAGTGATCCGGCGGGCACTTTCGTCGGATGGCACCGACGAGGAGCAAGATGGGTAGCGGACCGGTCGGCGTGTCGCCGGCGGTCGTACTTCGGAGGTTCCATGACGGCCGCTCATCCGTGGCAGCGTTACGTCGCTCTCGGTGATTCGTTCACCGAGGGCCTCGGCGATCCAGAACCGGCGAGCCCTGGCGGCAACCGCGGCTGGGCGGATCGGGTCGCTGAGGTTCTCGCCAGGGACAACCCTGAGTTCGCCTACGCGAATCTCGCGGTGCGAGGCAAGCTGCTGAACCAGATCATCGCCGAGCAGGTCGAACCGGCCATCGCGCTGAAGCCCGATCTGATCACCATCTCGGCGGGCGGCAACGACGTGATCCGCCCCAAAACCGATCCGGATGCGCTCGCCGCGAAGTTCGCGGGCGCTCTCGAGCGGCTTTCATCGACCGGCGCGACGGTCGTCGTCTTCACGGGTGTCGACGTCGGCTTCTCGCCCGTGTTCTCCCGCCTTCGCGGGAAGGTCGCCATCTACAACGAGAACATCCGCCGTGAGGCGAAGAAGTACGACGCTCTCGTCGCCGACCAGTGGGCGCTGTCGGCGGTGCAGGATTCGCGGATGTGGGACCGGGACCGGCTGCATATGAATGCCCTCGGGCATCACACAGTGGCCCGTATGGTGCTCGACACGCTCGGGGTTCCGAATGACCTGCAGCCCATGCAACCCGAGCCGCTGCCACGCACGAGGTGGCGCCAGGCCCGCACCGAAGACCTGGTCTGGGCGCGCGAGTACTTCGTGCCGTGGGTCGTGCGGAGGATTCGGCGGGTCTCCTCAGGAGACAACGTGTTGCCGAAGCGCCCCGATGCGGGACCCTACGAGTCCGTCACATCTCCCTCACCCGACTGAACACCTCGCCCGTCGAGCGCAGCGAAACGAAGAGACCCCGCACGACTCTGAAGCCGATGCGTCACCGCATCCACGGCGGATTCGCAAGGCGCCACCAGAAGTCGGGCGCCTCGATCTCCGCGTCGAGCACCAACGGGACCTCGATGGTCTCGCTACCGATGAGGAACGATAGCGAGCCGACATCGGCTCCCACCGCTCCTGAATCGATAGCGGACGCCGTGGCCGTCGCATCGACTGGTGTGTCGGCGTAGGCGAGCACGCTCCGGGTCTCAGCACTCACGAGGTTGGCTGTTTCGCCCCACTCCGTCAGGTAATCGCCGTAGTCCTCGCCGGCGGTCGTCAACGTCACCTCGTGGAATCCGGGCGTGACGCTCGCGAGCAGATCGAGCACATCCTCATCCAGTTCTGAATGCGTGTCCGCCCCGAGGATGACGCCGACGACGGTCACCGATGTCGCGCCGACGACGACGTCGGTGGAGAACAGGAGACATGCGCCCGCCTCATCGGTCGTTCCGGTCTTGATGCCGTCGATGCCCGCGATTCCCAGCAGCTTGTTGGTGTTGTCGATCTCCCCCACGTACGGTTCGATCGCCGTCGACATCGCCACGATGTCGGCGACGACCGGATCGGCGAGAGCCAGCTTGCCGAGTTCCACGAGGTTCGCCGGGGTGCTCATATCACCGGATGACAGTCCGTTGGTGTCGGCGACGACGGTGTCGGTGAGCCCCTTCGAGTCGAGCCACGTGCGCGCGGCGACGAGGTAGGCGTCGACCGACCCGAACGCCCAGGTCGCGAGCGACTCGGCATAGTTGTTCGCCGACGGAATGAGCATCGTCTCGAGTACCTGCCGCTGGCTGAGGATCAGTCCTTCCTGCACAGGCTGCGACGAGCCGTTCTGCGCGAGGACGCTGTTGTAGATCTCGATGTCATCGGCGGTGAAGACGATCTCCGGGCCTTGTTCGCCGTCTGCGAGTGGCTTCTCCGAGAGGACGACCAGGGCGGTGATCACTTTGGTGATGCTCGCGATGGGAAACAGTGTCTGTTCACCGCTCGAGGCGAGGACCCCGTCGAATCCGATCGCACCGATCGCACCGCGACCGTACCCGGGGAAATCGGCTTCGACAGCCGGCGCGGGAGCGAGAGTCGGGGTGACGAGCACAGCGTCCGCGTCGGGCGGATCTGCCGCGGCAGCGGCGGGCACATAGAGGGCGACGGCAGCGAGCAGAAGGGCCAGGATGAGCGCTATCGCGGCGGCTATGCGGCGGCGTCGATAGATCTGCTGCTTCGTCAAACGCCTCGGCTCATCCACCCGTCCACGATATTCTGGCGCGACACCAGGGCGGCGGCAACGCGCGCATTTCGGCACCTATCGCGGTGCCGCAACGGATTAGTCACGATTCGACGCGCGGACGCCGACCCGTCTGCAGGTTCACGTAGTCTTCTGCGCGAAAGGGGCCCCCACCTTGCCATACCCGCGCATCACCAGTCGTATCGGCGGATTCCTCGGATTCATCGGCATGAGCGTCGCCGCAGGCGTTCTCGCGACCGTCGCCATCACCCCCGCTATCGCTCTCACAAGCGTCGCAGCCAATGACACCATCGGCGTGTTCGAAGATCTTCCCGATTACCTCGAAATCGCCCCTCTGTCGCAGCGTACGAACGTGTACGCGACCCACAGTGACGGCACTCCAGAGCTGCTGGCCTACTTCTACAGCCAGAACCGGATCATCGTCGGCGACGACCAGGTCAGCGGATTCGTGAAGAACGCCGCGATCGCGGGCGAGGACCCCCGCTTCTTCGAGCACGGCGGGGTCGACCTGCAGGGCACCTTGCGAGCGATCCTCTACACCTACGTACTCGACCGCAGCGTGCAGGGTGGATCGAGCATCACCCAGCAGTACGTCAAGAACGTGAATGTGCAGAACGCGATCAAGGACCTCGTCGATCAGTCGGAGATCAACGCGGCCTTCGAGGAGGCCACTGCTCCCGACGAGTCGCGCAAAGTCCGCGAGATGAAGTACGCGATCGGACTCGAGAAGCGGTACTCCAAGGACGAAATCCTCATGGGGTACCTCAACATCGTCGGCTTCGGCGGAAACATCTACGGCATCGAGGCCGCCGCCCAGTATTACTTCGGTACTTCGGCGGCGAATCTCTCGCTTCCTCAATCCGCCAGCCTGCTGGCGATCGTCAACAGTCCCAGTGCCCTGAAGATCGATAATCCGGGCAGTGAAACGAACGGCGCTGAGAACGGCTACGCCGAGAACAAGAGCCGTCGCGACTACATCCTCGGCAAGATGCTCGAGGAGCAGATGATCACTCAGCAGGAGCACGACGACGCCGTCGCGTCGCCTGTAGAGCCGAACATCCAACAGCCCGACTACGGCTGCTCGAACGCCGGTGGGCGCGGATTCTTCTGCGACTACGTCAAGCGCACCTTCGAGAACGACGACTTCTTCGGTGAGGACCCCGACGAACGGGAGCGGAACTTCGTCACTTCGGGCTACGACGTGTACACGACCCTGAACCTCGATCTGCAGGCTGAAGCCGAGTCGGCCATCAACGACAACGTGCCGATGACGCTGCCGGACTTCGATGTAGGCGCGAGCGTCGTGACGGTTGAGCCCGGCACCGGCAAGATCCTCGCCATGGCGCAGAACAAGGTGTACTCCGAGAATCCCGACGTGATCGCCAACGACCCGACACGATCCGCGATCAACTACAACGCGAATTACGAGTACGGGGGCTCGACTGGATTCCAGCCCGGATCGACTTACAAGGTGTTCACCCTTCTCGAGTGGCTGAAAGAAGGTCACGGCATCAACGAGGGTGTCGACGGCCGACTGCGCGAGTGGCAGGGCACCACGTGGCAGGACTCCTGCTACCCGAGCGGCACGTACACCGTCGGCGATCAGTACCGTCCCTTGAATGATGAGCTCGACAATCCCGGTTACATCACGGCGTACGAGAGCACCGAAACGTCCAAGAACAGCGGCTTCCTCGCGATGGCGTACGAGCTCGACCTGTGCGGCATCAGCGAGACTGCAGCGTCCATGGGCGTGGTTCGGGCGGATAAAGGCGTACAAGACCCCGTGTACAAAAACGGCGAGCCCGTGCTCGACGAAGACGGCAACCAAACCTATGCTGCGCGCTCAGGCGAGCTCTATCGCACCCCTGCCACGGTGCTCGGCACCAACGAGATCGCGCCACTGCAGATGGCCGAAGCGTATGCGACCATCGCTTCGGGCGGCACCTACTGCGAGCCCATCGCGATCGAGCGGATCGTGGCCCCTGACGGCTCCGAGGTCGCTGTCCCGCCCGTGACCTGCACCGAGGTGCTCGACGCGGACATCGCCGCCGCGGCTGCCTATGCACTGCAGAACGCGTTCGAGAACGGTACGGGAAGTCCCACCTACAACAGGCTGACCACCGTTGCCCCGACCATCGGCAAGACGGGAACCACCGACGACGCCAAAGCGACATGGATGACGGCGTCGACGACACGGGCCACGACGGTGACCGGTGTATTCAACGTCACCGGCGGCGTCAACCAGCGCGACTACTACTTCTCCAGCGGAAAAGCGTCAGAGGCCAGACACCGGATTGCTCCTCGAGTTCAAAGCGCCGCTAACGCTATCTGGGGCGGCGATGAGTTCCCCGAGCCCTCGCCGGAGCTTCTGCGCGGCCAGCAGGTCGCCGTCCCCGAGGTGTACGGGCTCAGCCTCGATCAGGCGCGCTCCGTGATCCAGAGCGCCGGATTCACCTTCCAGAATGGCGGCCAGCGGGATTCGCAGCTGCCCGCCGGCACCGTCACGGGGACGAACCTGTCCGGCACTGTGCCGAAGGGCTCGACCATCTCGGTGTACACAAGCAACGGAGCCTTGCGTTCGGTACCCGACGTATCCGGCCAGGCCCCTGCTGCCGCAGCCGCGGCACTTGCGAGTGCCGGCTTCACGACACCGCCGAGCACGGTGTGTACGTCGAATCCGGAGCTGACCGGAAACGACGAACGCGTCGTCGGCACCAACCCGTCCGCGGGTACCGCCGCTCGACCGGACACGGCGATCACTCTCGCTACGGAGAAGAAAACCTGTTGACGCGGCGCCCGATACCGACCTGAGGGTCGGTATCGGGCGCCTCGGCCGGTTAGGACCGCGCGGCTCGCACCCACGCGTCGAGCTTCGCCGCGGCTGCGCCGGTGTCGACAGCATTCGCCGCGCGTTCCATACCGTCGGCGAGACGCTCGAGGATCGGGGTGTCGATCCGGGAGGGATCCCTCGACAGGTCCCAGGCGACGAGTCCCGCAGCGGCGTTCAGAAGCATGATGTCGCGCACGGGACCGGCAGTTCCGTCGAGTGCGGACCGCAGGGTCTTCGCGTTATCGGCGGGGGTACCGCCGACCAGGTCGGAAAGCGATGCGCGCGGGATTCCGAGATCGCGCGGGTCGAGGTCGTGTTCGGTGACCGCTCCCCCCGTGACCTCCCAGATGTGACTGTGACCTGTCGTCGAGAGCTCATCGAGACCGTCGTCGCCTCGGAAGACGAGAGCAGTCGCACCTCTGGTCTGGAATACGCCGACCATGAGGGGCACCACCTCGACGCGCGCGACCCCCACAGCGTTGGCTTCGGGCCGGACGGGGTTGCAGAGCGGACCGAGGAAGTTGAACACCGTCGGCACGCCCAGATCGCTACGCGCCGTCGCCGCGTGCCGGAAACCGGGATGGAACGCCGCGGCGTAGACGAAGGTGATACCGACCTCGTCGAAAACCCGCGTGACGGCTGCGGGGTCGATCGACAGATCGATTCCGAGAGCAGCGAGCACATCACTCGACCCAGACGCGGAACTCGCCGCTCGGTTCCCGTGCTTGACCACCTTCGCGTCTGCCGCAGCCGCGATGATCGACGCGCCCGTGGAAATGTTCACCGTCTTCAAGCGGTCACCGCCCGTACCCACGATGTCGAGGACGTTCGAGTCGATCGAGAGGGGCACCGCGTGGTCGAGAACAGCGTCACGGAACCCGACGATCTCCCCCACCGTCTCCCCCTTGGCTCGCAGCGCGACGAGGAAGCCCGCGAGCTGGGACGGCGTCGCCTCGCCCCTCATGACCTGTTCCATAGCCCAGGTCGAATCCGAAATCGACAGATCGTCGCCGTCGAGAAGTGCTGCGATGAGAGAAGGCCAGGTCGGTGAGTCGAACACGCGGCAATCCTACGGGCGAGGTGTTCGCGGCGAGTCGCCCGAGATGACGCTGAACCGCGCCTGCAGGTTTCGCGACGCTGTGTAGAAATCGCCGCTCAGGTGCGTTCCGCCGCTGATGGATCAGCCATAATGGTCAGGTGAGTAGCGCGTCCGTACTGCAGTCGACAAGCGCCCCGGCCATCAATCGCCCGAACGCGATTGCGGTCGGGACGATCGTCTGGCTCGGAAGCGAGGTCATGTTCTTCGCGGGCCTGTTCGCGATTTACTTCACCTTGCGATCCGCAGCCCCTGACCTTTGGAGCTATGAGGCCGGCCGGCTGAACGTGCCCTACTCCTTGGTCAACACGATCATCCTCGTGTCGAGCTCGTTCACCTGCCAGTTCGGCGTGTTCGCCGCCGAGCGCCTCCAATCCCGGTCGACCGGGTGGAAGCCGACCCAATGGGGCATGGTCGAGTGGTTCATGATCACCTACGCCCTCGGCGCGATCTTCGTGGCCGGCCAGGTGTGGGAGTACGCGACTCTCGTGAGTGAAGGCATCAGCCTCAGCTCCAACGCCTATGGCTCGGCCTTCTATCTCACGACCGGTTTCCACGGTCTGCACGTCACCGGTGGCCTGATCGCCTTCCTCCTCGTCATCGGACGGGCCTTCGCGGTCAAGAACTTCACCCATCACGAGGCAACGAGCGCGATCGTCGTCTCGTACTACTGGCACTTCGTCGATGTGGTCTGGATCGGCCTCTTCCTCGTCATTTACGTTCTGAAATAGGGATCGCATTGGCTCTCGCACGCAACTCAGACGCCCGACGCATCGGCCGTAGCGCCCGCTCGCGCAGGCAGCGTCCCGCCCGTCGTTCACCCCTTGCAACGGTCGCTCTCATCGCGATCGGTCTGCTCTTCACCGGTGGCGCTTACACATTGTTCAATGCGCCCGCCGCCGATGGCGGCGCTGTCGCGGCCTCGCAGGAGACCGTCGAACGCGGACAGAAGCTGTTCGCGGCCAACTGCGCGACCTGCCACGGCCTCGCTCTTGAAGGTTCCGAAGCCGGACCGAGCCTGATCGGCGTGGGTGCGGCCGCGGTCGACTTCCAGGTCGGCACGGGCCGTATGCCCCTCCAGAACCAGTCCCCGCAGGCACCGGTGAAGCCGGTTCAGTTCACCGAAGAAGACACTCAGGCCCTCGCCGACTACGTCGCATCGGTTTCCGCCGGACCAGAACAGCCCGAAGAGCAGTATCTCGACAACGGCGGCGACGCTGCACGTGGCGCCGAGCTGTTCCGCATCAACTGTGCGATGTGCCACAACGTCGCCGGAGCGGGTGGCGCCCTGACCGAGGGCAAGTACGCCCCCAACCTGACCGGGGTCAGCGAGAAGCACATCTACGAGGCCATGATCACCGGACCTCAGAACATGCCCGTCTTCAATGACGCCAACCTCACTCCCGAGGACAAGCGCGACATCATCACGTCGCTCAAGTACATGGAGGACAACCCCTCACCCGGAGGCTTCGAGCTCGGCTCGCTCGGCCCCGTTGCCGAGGGTCTGTTCGCTTGGCTCTTCGGACTCGGTGCGATCGTCGCCCTCGCGGTCTGGCTGACCGCGCGGGCGAACTGACCGCGACGACCAGACACGACGCAAGGAGAAACAACGAGATGGCGAACGAAGAAGGCGGCAAGGGCGTCGTCCCAGCCGACACTTCGGGCTCTCACGCGGCGGCCCCGGCCGGCACCGCGGTCGTGTCCCGCGATGCAGCGCAGAACCCTGGGCTCCCCCCGCACCGGCCGCGCATCACCGACCTCGACCCCAAGGCAGACCGCCGGTCGGAACGCGGGATCTCGATCCTGTTCTATCTGTCCATCGTCGGCAGCGTCGGGGCGATAGTCTCCTACTTCGCGTTCCCGATCGTCGAAGACGACTTGGGGTCTGTGCGTCTCAACACGATGTTCCTCGGAGCGAGCATCGCGCTCGCTCTGCTCACGATCGGTATCGGAACCGTGCACTGGGGCAAGGCGCTCATGCACGATCACGAAGGTGTCGACCTCCGACACCCGGTCCGTGGCTCCGACGAGACTCGCGCCGCCGCAGTGGCGATCGTCGATGCTGCGAACACGGAATCCGGTTTCGGACGCCGCGCTCTTCTCCGCAACTCGCTGATCGGGGCGTTCATCGCCTTCCCGCTTCCCGCGATCTTCTTCTTCCGCGATCTCGCACCCCGTGACAACAACCCTGCTGAACTTCTTCGCCACACCGCGTGGGAAGAGGGCAGCAGACTCGTGCTCGACCCGACGGGAACACCGATTCGAGCGGCCGATGTCACACTCGGATCCGCCTTCCACGTGATCCCGGAAAGCATTCTCGAGGACGAGCACTACCTCGAAGAGAAGGCGAAGGCCGCTGTTCTCGTGATGCGTCTTCAGCCCGAAGACCTGAACGTCTCGGCGGGGCGCGAAGACTGGAACTACGACGGCATCGTCGCGTACTCCAAAATCTGCACGCACGTCGGCTGCCCTGTTGCCCTCTACGAGCAGCAGACGCACCACCTGCTCTGCCCGTGCCATCAGTCGCAATTCGATATCAAGAACGAAGCGGAAGTCATCTTCGGCCCCGCCAAGCGTCCTCTGCCGCAGCTGCCGATCACGGTCGACGCTGAAGGCTACCTCGTCGCTCGTAGCGACTTCACCGAACCGGTCGGGCCGAGCTTCTGGGAGCGTGGCGACAATGACAACATCTGACACCCGAACTGCACCTGCTGCAGAACGAGCACAGAAGACGAGCGTTACGGGCTCGCTCTCCAACTACCTCGACGAGCGCACCAGTATCTCGGTCGCCGTTCGCGAATTCGGCCGAAAGATCTTCCCCGATCACTGGTCGTTCATGCTCGGCGAAGTGGCTCTCTACAGCTTCGTCGTCATCCTGATCTCGGGATCGTTCCTGACCTTCTTCTTCCAGGCCTCGATGGTCGAGGTCGAATACGACGGCTCATACGCACCTCTGAAGGGCATAGAGATGTCCGCCGCGATGGCGTCATCTCTCGACATCTCCTTCGACATCCGCGGCGGCCTCCTGATGCGCCAGGTGCACCACTGGGCGGCGCTGTTGTTCATCGCCTCCATCGGCCTGCACATGCTGCGCATCTACTTCACGGGCGCATTCCGCAAGCCACGCGAACTGAACTGGGTGATCGGGTTCGTCCTCTTCATTCTCGCAATGGCCGAAGGTTTCACCGGTTATTCGCTCCCCGACGACCTGCTCTCCGGTAACGGCCTTCGCATCATCGACGGAATGGTCAAGGGCATTCCCGTCATCGGCACCTGGATCTCGTACCTGCTCTTCGGTGGCGAGTTCCCCGGAACCGACATCATCGGGCGCCTTTACACTCTTCACATCCTGCTGCTGCCGGCGATCGTGGTCGCGCTCATCGCCCTGCACCTCGTATTCGTCGTCGTGCACAAGCACACCCAGTACCCCGGCCCCGGCAAGACCAACGAGAACGTCGTCGGTTACCCGGTCATGCCGGTGTATGCCGCAAAGGCCGGCGGTTTCTTCTTCATCGTCTTCGGAGTCATCGCACTCATGGCGGCGTTCTTCACGATCAACCCGATCTGGAATTACGGCCCGTACGACCCGTCACCGGTCTCTGCGGGAACGCAGCCTGACTGGTACATCGGGTTCGCCGACGGCGCCCTCCGTCTCGTACCTCCGGGCTGGGAGTTCGAACTGTTCGACCGCACCTGGTCGTTCAACATCATCGCCCCCATCGCCGTACTGACCACGTTCATCCTCGCCGTGATGCTCTACCCGTTCCTCGAGGCGTGGATCACCGGCGACAAGCGCGAGCACCACCTGCTCGACCGCCCGCGCAACGCTCCGACCCGCACCGCGATCGGCGCCGCCGGTGTGACGTTCTACTTCGTCCTCTTCGCAGCTGCATCCTCCGACCTGATCGCGACGCATTTCAAGATGGCGATGGAACATGTAATCCATTCCCTTCAGTTCGCGCTCATCGCCGGACCGGTCATCGCCTTCATCGTGACCAAGCGGGTGTGTATCGCGCTGCAGAAGAAGGACCGCGAGATCGCGCTTCACGGCTATGAGTCCGGCCGCATCGTGCGTCTACCCGGCGGCGAGTTCATCGAGGTCCACCAGCCGCTCGATGAGCACGAACGCTGGAAGCTCGTCAGCTATAACGATTACGCGCCGCTCATGGTCCGCCCGGATGCACAGGGCCGGATTTCCCCCGTGCAGCGGGTCCGTGCTGTCGTGAGTAGGTGGTTCTTCGAAGACCGCATCGAGCCGCCCACCGCGCGTGAGCTCCAAGAGGCCCACGGGCACGGCCACGCTCCCAGCGTCGGTTCTCCCGACCAGTACGCTTCTGTCGACCAAGGGCAGGGTGCTTCGGGCGGGTCTGCTGGCGGAGCACCGCACTCGCACTGAAGCAGCTGAATACGATGAGGGCCATCCGGGATAGACCGGGTGGCCCTCATCGTATTTGTCGCGAGGGGAGACGTTCGATATGGCCGGTCGTCTGAGTATGGGCATCGTGTTGTACCGCCGTCACCACGGCGAACTTGAAGTTCTTCTCGCACACATGGGCGGCCCTCTGTGGGCTCGGAAAGACTATGGGGCTTGGACGATTCCCAAGGGTGAACCTGTGGAGGGCGAGATGCCGTTCGCGACCGCGAAGCGTGAATTCGAAGAAGAGCTGGGGCTTCCACTGCCCATCTCTCCCCCGCGTGAACTCGGATCAGTGCGTCAGAGCGGTGGGAAGACTGTCACGGCCTGGGCCATTGAGGGCGACGTCGATCCTGACGAGGTCCGGCCCGGACAGTTCACCATGGAGTGGCCGCGTCACAGCGGGATCCATCGCTCCTTTCCGGAGGTCGATAGAGTCGCCTGGTTCGGGGCGGCTGACGCCTGCGCACGGATGGTCATCGCCCAGCGAAGCTTCCTCGGGCGCCTGCAGGAAATGCTGAAGGCCTGACTCCCCCTTCACACCGTGTCATACAGTGTCGGAGAAGTCAGGCCTCCAGTGATCGCGGATATGAGCGACCGTGAGCGTCAGCTCAACGCGCGTGGTAACCGCGGTAGTACTCGTAGACCCATCCGGTGATCGCGATCAGGAAGAGCGCCACACCGATGAAAGAGATCCACACCCCGACGGC